>Ga0208509_1000441_pt1 | contig 15035 bp, 12 predicted proteins | sample LakWasMeta7_HOW4_2_FD_183857 | JGI IMG/M metagenome (GOLD analysis project Ga0208509, IMG submission 183857) | Freshwater sediment methanotrophic microbial communities from Lake Washington under simulated oxygen tension - Sediment Metagenome... | ecosystem: Environmental > Aquatic > Freshwater >...
TTCTCTATCCGGATAGACGCTTACAGCAACGACGCAGGCAATTAATATATCTTTGACGTCTCGGTGCTTCAGTTCGGTCATGACGGAAAACCAGGATTTGGCTCCCACATATCGAGACACCAACAGAGGCCTAACAATTCCTTACTACCTTTCAAGGGCATACTCACACAGCCAGGTAAACGGCTTTATTATGAACATCGCGCTTATCTTGCCGGACTTTAACGACTATAAAGTCCGGATGGCGGATAGGATAGGACGTGAGCAAAGGGTCAGGATGGCCGCAACAATACTTCGTCCGAGCCTTGGGCATGCATTTTGAATGCTTTGTGATTGTTGCCGGAGCCGTAACTGTGACCTTCAGGGAAATGCTAAAAGTTGATTCGTAAATCATGTTTGCTTGTCTTTGCCGACTAATTTTACGAAAAACAATCACAGCGGCTGCCGGCATTAATAAGCCCTTGTAACTCCATCCATTTTTTAGTAGCAGACCGTTATTTTCCGGAAGATTGAACCAGGAATGGCAGGCTTCTGCTTCTCAGCGTTTCGGCTTGAATCTGGATTCCTGGCTTTTTCATCAATCGCTTTACCGCGAGATCGAATATGGGAAATATAGATGCTAGCCAGAGTATCCTGCTTAGCCTGTTCGCCGACATAGCTTGCATGCAGTCAAAGTTGTATTTATTTGATATCTGCACCATCCAGACGGTCAATAATGATGCCATCCAAAGTCGAAGCCGTCAGATTGACGCCATAAGTGTTGGCACCGCTGATAAGAAGAGATAGCGTAAAACTTTCTGATCCGTCAGTAGGCGGCACTTACTGTCGTATATCCTGCCCCGTCGTGTTTCTGCCCACAGATTCCAATGCAAAAGTCGCTTTAACCATCGTCCGATCGAGGCTCAGTCATTTTCAGGCAACGATTTTCGTTTCATCGTATTCCAGCAGACCCAATTGCTATAACTGCTTAAATAAAACGATGGGCTTTTTCAGTCAAGAAAATACGGATAAACCGGAATTCAGATTTAGGCAGGGCTTTCCATTGATAGCCCGTTCGGACATACCCAGGATCCCTTCAAAAACTTTTCTGGTGCCGATGGTTCTCATTCGCCTCAGGTTAGCGTTGATAGGCTTTGTTGGAATCTCGCTGGGGCTTCGGTTTCTCGTGGATCCAAAAGTCATAGGAACCATTCCAAATGGTTAAGTTTTCAGGCTATTACGATCTTTAATAGAGTTAAAAGAAAACCATAATTCTTTCCCCAGATCTATTTTTAGCACTTATATGCGGATAAGCTCTTTGTATATAGCAAAAAAAGTGCGTCCATAACGGCATTCAGGGATGCCTCTACAATTAAAGCTTGGGTGAGTGTGGTTCATCATGCTCTGGCTTAACGCTCGGTACGGAAAATTATACAAAACTGAAATAATTTTACGGTTTTATATTAGGGCGCTCATTTTCTGCCCATTTGGGAGCATTTTGCTGCTTTGAAAATTAGCGGTTACTCAGAATAATTTATATCCATCGGAGATGGAGATGGTCCGACAGGAAATTAAGGCGATTGTAAAGCCGCAGCTACTCATTGACGGTAACTGTGTCGTCAAGATAAACGATATAAAGGGTGATGGCTGGTTAATCATACAGCGCTGAGGCAACTAATGGATAAGTGCGATTGCAGAATTCACTAAGTGGGGTAGAGAGATAAAATTTGTTGAGTGAGCGTGGATATTCTTGTATAGATTAAAAAGATGAGAATGGATCATGGGGATGCAGATTAAATTTGATGGAAACAAAAAACCCAGCCTAGGCTGGGTTTTTTGGTTTACAAGGTCGCTAGCTTATAAAGAGATAGTGCTAGAAACTTTTTGTTTAGAATCATCTGGGTTGTCGATGCAGCCAGTTAAGCCAACAATCATCAGTGCCATAGCTAAAAGTGATAAAACTTTTTTCATAAAATAATCCTCCAAAAGGGTTTAAATATTTTTGTTATTTATTGTGCGTCAATTTTTAAGCACCGTTAATTTATATCATGACTAGATGGGTGATGCAATAATAAAATGCGTCGTCCACTTAAGGAGCTACAAATTGTTTATATCATCAGGGAGATTTACAGTAATCGCACTGTTGTGCCATCGAACTGTCCCGATGTTTGTCCAGGGGGCGGAAAAATTGTTGTGCAATTGATCATGTACCCAAACGGACGGAGCGTTAATCTTTTTCATCTTTATTTGAAAAACTGTGCGTTCTAAATTTAAGCCTAGTTTTTGCCCCCAAAAAGCAGTGACTTTCATGATGAATTTATTGAGCCTATTACTATGAATGGTCGGTGTTACGGCAATATTCGCCCACATTGAATGGACTCTGCCCCAATTAGGAGCAAGAAGGCGGCCTTGTTCATTGACAAAGGGTAACCATTGTTCTGTGCCATTTTGATCGATATAGGTTATGGCCAAAATATGGTCATAACCGGCAAAATGATCATGCAAATACAGGGCGTGAGGGGTTATGCCTAGAAATGTTTGTGAGATCATAAGCACAGAATTGCTGGCTTGAGCTAATGTGTGTGCGAAGGCATTCTGTTTCGTGTCAATGTTTAGTCTATAAATCAAGCCATAATGAACGGTACTGTTTAGTTGGAGAAGTAATAAAAAAATAAATGCTTTGCTAAGTCTGGAGCAAAAGGCTCTGGGGGCATTATTAGCATATTCCTCAAAAATTCGATGGTAGAGAGTGTTATTTTCAAACGTACTGAGTTCAATGCTGCATTCCGATGTACAGGCGATGCGTCGGCGGGTATCAGCTATCTTGCGATATTTGGTGGTGATGATTTGATAGATGCCAGGAAGTCGCATGATTAATCCTAAAGGGATCAGGTAGCGCATGTGCAGGAAAATCTGAATATAAGTATTTACTCCGGAATAGAGGCGGTTGTTGTTATCTAAAGCGTACAAATCAGTCAGCAAGGTGGCTTGATTTAGGGAAGCGACAACCGGATAGGAGGCGGCGTGTTCTTGCGCGTTTTTAAAGTCGATACGGTTAAAAATATCGAAATGATTAAGAATAAGAACGGTTCGATTGCATAACGGACACTGCCGATCAAAAAACACAACGAGGGATGTTTTATCTGATGCAATCAGGTTGTTAATTCGGCGCCAAAATTTGAAAGGAACCAGAAGCAAGTAAAAATTGAGCATCCCTAGGCCAAACGGATAAATGTTAAGTGACAGGGTGATGCCAAGATGGAGGCCGATGCCTATTATTAAATAGGCAACACGCAGATTGCGATTAAAGAAAAAAAATATAAAGGTAAATTGAAATACCAGAATGGTGTAGCCAATGGTTTTTTGCAGGACTTCATTGTTCAATAGCCACGACATGTCGATGGCGGAAACGTAATAAGGTTGCGTCGAGGGGAGCCATGAGCCCAGTCCGTTACGCCAGTGTTCGGCAAACAACTTGTGTACGGCGGAGTCGAAATAGAGGAAGCCGAGGCAGATTGCTAGGGGTAGATAATATGCCAGAATTGACACGGTCGGCTTTGGATGGGCGCTGTAATGGACAAAAGGTGTGCTGAGTTTACGTCTGAGATTGTCTATAGAAAATGACTTGTCACCAGGCATGAAGAGCAGAAAGAATCCGGCGCCAATCATGAAGAGGTCGAAGCCGCCGTCAAAGTCACGCTGCATGGGGGTGAAATTAACGAAAATGATCCATAGAATGTAATTGCAGGCGACTGCAAATTGATAGCGATAACCAATGGCAACAAATAACGCAATGACGCCCCAGAGCAATAAAAAAAAGGGAATCATGGGAAATTCGACGTCAATATACGGAATTGGATCGAATATTAAGTGATTGAAATAGAGCAGGAAAATGATTTCCTGTAGAGTAATCAGGCCGTAAAAAAGTCGGAATAACCCTATGCCGGTAGCAGGGGCTTGACGCGAATGAAGGGTTAAAAATTTAGAGAAAAGGTATTTATACATTTCACGGCTCGGAAGGTCGAAAAAAATGTATAAATTATAAAAGAAATCACAAAGCTAGTGTGGAAATGTTCATATAAAACTAAGGCCGTGTCAATCTCTGTTGGAGTTGGCACGGCCTTAGTTAGAGAATCTGTTAAAGCTTATTTCTCGTCATCTGGGTGTTCAGCGAAAACCCATTTTACGAGGAAATAACCAGCAGCAATAACTGCAATCGCACCGATCATGCCTGCTGGTTCTTTTAACATTTCAGTGATATCTAAGATCGCTCCCATGAGTGTCCTACCTATAATTTTGTTGTTAGAAATTGCTAATTACATAGCAAACGGAAATTGTATGATACTTTAGAGGTTGGTAAAGTCAAGGGTTTATTGGCGATGTTAAGCAAAGTCGCCGATGCTGGCTGAGCTTGGTGTTGAAATTAAAGCTCGATAGCGAGTGTGTTATGCTTTAGAATAATCTAACTAAAAGCTGAAACTTAAGGGGTAAAGAAATGATGAAAAAATCCGTTAAAATATTGCCGTTCGCGGCGATTTTCTTTGCACTTTCGGCGCAGGCAGATGTTGCACTTAAAGATAAATCTGAAATTTTGGGCAAATGGGATTTATATGCTGAAGCTGCCAAACTGGATGGGGAAAAAAAGGCCTTGAAAGTCGTGTGGGATTTTCAGGAAGACGGCACTTTACAGACGACAGCAACGGATTCTGTTGGCCGAACCAGTGAATTTAAGGCGGCGCTCAAGTATTCTGTAGCCGATGGCGTCATTAAGAAGCAGGCGACTCCGGGGCGGGAAAAATATGAATCCTGTAAGGTCATTGAAAAAGACGGTCCCAAAATGGTCTTAAAGTGTACATATCTTTATTTCTTTCTAACAAAAAAATAATTAAAAAGGGTGTAACAATGATAGGTGGTATTGTAATGATTCTCGTGGCTCTCTGGGTTTATCAGTCAGCGATGAGGGCAAATGTCAGTAACGTTATAATGTGGGTTGGAATTAGTGCGGTTGCATTTTTTGTGATTCAAACTTTGTTAGTTCAATTCAACATTTATATTTTAGAGTCCATCAGATCAAGCGAAGGCGGCAGCGGTTATGAGCGCGATTTATTGACCGTTGGCGATAGAAAAAATGAAGGCGGTTTCCAAGGTTTTGGTGGTACTTTATTGTCAATATTCTTTGAATTAATGCCTCCCTTTGCAGGTTTTCTGGGTGTTGCTGTGATTCGCAACAGATTCATTCTCAAAGAACCCATGAACATCGCTAATTTATTCAGCGGCATCAAGGAAATGTTTCAAGGCATTAAGCAAAGCTTTAAATCTTCAGAAAAATAAAAAGTGAAGCTAGGAATTAAAAAAAGCTCAAGCTTAGCTTGGGCTTTTTTTATTTGATGAAGCCAGTGACAGGAATATCTACTAGGAATGGAAAATTGTCATAGCGATTAAAGTTAAAACTAGTATTCAGGTTTATTACCTGGCGCCACTATCCGCCTATTACCTTGGAAACAAGAAAGATGAGGGCGGAAATAAATAGAATAGTGAAAATCACACCGGCTATCACATAAGTGGCGAGCGATCCTTGTCCAAAGTCTTTAAGTCTATTGTCTTCACTTTGTACCCCGATAGCAGCGGCTAAAACGCTTTTTATGACTTGTATAATCGTTGGCTTTGACATGCTCGTCTCCCAAAAATAAAAAAATAATAGTGGTTGCTTGCTTGTTAAGCAATGATTATATTCGGCCGGCACTCGGCTTTATTTCTTCCAAATTGACAAATCCTTGGCAGTCTCAATGAGCAAAATAGAATTATTAAAGCAATGTGTATCACAAAGAATCTTATTTCTAGATGGCGCAATGGGTACTATGATCCAAAGCTACAAACTGGAAGAAAAAGATTATCGAGGCGAGCGTTTTGCAGCATGGGAAGTAGATCTTAAGGGAAACAATGATCTGCTGTCATTAACTCAGCCCGACATTATCAAGTCCATTCACAGTGCTTATTTTGAAGTAGGCTCCGATATTGTTGAGACGAATACCTTCAATGCCACCCGCATCGCCATGGCAGATTATGGGATGGAATCACTGGTTTACGAGATCAATGTTGAGTCCGCGCGACTGGCCAGGGAGGCGGCTGATGAATTTACGCAGAAAACACCGGAAAAACCACGTTTTGTCGCCGGCGTTCTGGGGCCCACCAACCGCACAGCCTCGATGTCGCCCGATGTCAATGATCCAGGCTTTCGCAACATTAGCTTTGATGAACTGGTCGCCGCCTATACGGAAGCAACACGCGGCCTCATCGATGGTGGCGCGGATATTATTCTGATTGAAACGATATTTGATACGCTGAATGCCAAAGCCGCCATCTTTGCAGTGGATGGCTATTTTGAAGAGATAGGATATAAATTGCCGGTCATGATTTCCGGTACGATCACCGATGCCTCAGGCAGAACTCTATCGGGGCAGACTGTCGCCGCTTTCTGGAATTCCTTAAGACATATTGAGCCGATTTCTTTTGGTTTTAACTGCGCCTTGGGTGCGAAAGAACTGCGCCAATACATCGCCGAATTATCAACCATTTCAGAGACGCATGTTTCCGCGCATCCAAATGCCGGCCTGCCCAATGAGTTTGGCGAATATGACGAGTCGCCGGAAGCGATGGCTAAGGAGTTGGCGGATTGGGCCAAGAGCGGATACTTGAATATCATTGGCGGCTGTTGCGGAACCTCGCCAGCGCATATTAAGGCGATCGTTGAAGCCGTCAAACCGTATAGTCCCCGAAAACTCCCGCAGATTGAAAAACAATGCCGGCTGGCGGGCCTGGAGCCCTTGAATATCGGCCCGGATTCGCTGTTTGTCAATGTCGGCGAACGCACAAACGTGACCGGTTCCGCCCTGTTTAAACGCCTGATTGTCCAGGGTGATTTTGAAACTGCGCTGGATATTGCCAAACAGCAGGTTGAAAACGGCGCCCAGATTATTGACATCAACATGGATGAAGGCATGCTGGAATCAAAAGAAGCCATGGTTCGGTTTCTGAGTTTGATTGCTTCCGAGCCGGACATCGCTAAAGTGCCAATCATGCTGGACTCCTCCAAATGGGAGATTCTGGAAGCCGGTCTTAAATGCATCCAGGGCAAGGGCGTGGTGAACTCAATCTCGCTCAAGGAAGGAGAAGAAGCTTTTATCAATCATGCCAAATTGATTCGTCGCTATGGTGCGGCCGCTATCGTCATGGCTTTTGATGAACAGGGTCAGGCGGATACCAAAGACAGAAAGGTGGAAATATGTGCACGGGCCTATAAAATTCTTACCGAACAGATCGGATTTCCGGCCGAAGACATCATCTTCGACCCCAATATTTTCGCCATTGCCACCGGCATTGACGAACACAATAATTACGGATTGGACTTTATTGACGCCACACGTGAAATCAAGCGCACATTGCCGCATGCGCTGATTTCGGGCGGCGTTTCCAATGTCTCTTTTTCTTTTCGCGGCAATGACCGGGTTCGTGAAGCCATACATGCCGTGTTTTTATACCATGCCATCAATGCCGGTATGGATATGGGGATCGTCAATGCCGGGCAATTGGGCATTTACGCCGATATACCCAAGGATCTGCGCGATGCGGTTGAGGCTGTCGTTTTAAACCTTAACTCAGGCGCTACCGAAAAATTGCTGGAACTGGCGGAAAAGTACCGCGGCGACGGCAGCACAGGGGCAAAACAGGAAGATGTCGAATGGCGCAGTTGGCCGGTAAGCAAACGTTTGGAACATGCCTTGGTAAAAGGCATTGCCGATTATATCGATGAAGATACCGAGCAGGCGAGGCTTGAAGCCGAAAGGCCGCTGCATGTTATTGAAGGCGCCTTAATGGACGGTATGAACGTGGTCGGCGACTTGTTTGGCGCCGGTAAAATGTTCCTTCCGCAAGTGGTGAAGTCGGCACGGGTCATGAAAAAAGCCGTCGCCTACTTAATGCCCTTCATGGAAGCAGACAAATCGGGAGAAATCAGTACCAACGGCAAAATCCTGATGGCTACGGTGAAAGGTGATGTACATGACATCGGCAAAAATATCGTCGGCGTGGTGCTGCAGTGCAATAACTATGAAGTCATTGATTTAGGCGTTATGGTGCCGGCCGAAAAGATTCTGCAGACCGCACGCCTGGAAAACGTAGACATTATCGGCTTAAGCGGATTGATTACGCCGTCGCTGGATGAAATGGTGCACGTGGCCAAAGAGATGGAGCGTCAAGGATTTGAAATCCCCTTAATGATAGGCGGTGCGACGACCTCGCGTGCGCATACCGCCGTAAAAATTGCGCCGAATTATCATGGGCCGACGGTTTATGTCACCGATGCTTCCCGAGGGGTGGGTGTGGCCAGCAATTTGTTAAGCACCGAGCTGAAAGACGACTTTGTTATCAAGGTGCGGGAGGAATATGAAGAAGTCAGAAACCGGCACAAAGGGCGCGAGGCTAAAACCAAGCAACATTCCCTGGAAGAGGCGCGGCGCAATAAATTTAACTGGGGCCGATATGAGCCGGTCAAGCCTTCGTTCCTGGGCATAAAAGTCATTGATCGATTCCCGCTCGATACCCTGGTCTGGTATATCGACTGGACGCCGTTTTTTCAGACCTGGGAAATGGCCGGAAGCTACCCCAAAATATTGGATGACAAGGTTGTTGGCGTCGAAGCTCGAAAACTGTTTGACGATGCCCAGAACATGCTGAACAGAATCATCAATGAAGAGTGGCTCACGGCCCGGGCCGTTATCGGTTTCTTTCCAGCCAATAGCGAAGGCGATGACGTGCTGGTATATACCGATGAAACGCGGACGCAGCAACGGGAAATTTTGCACCACTTGCGCCAGCAAAATGTAAAAGCGCCCGGGCGCCCTAACTATTGTCTGTCTGATTTTATTGCGCCGGTAGAAAGTGGCAAGGCCGATTATATCGGTGCCTTCGCGGTCACCACCGGTATCGGCATCGAAGCCAAACTGGAGCAATTCGAACGGGATCATGACGATTACAGTTCGATCATGCTGAAAGCCTTGGCCGACAGGCTGGCCGAAGCTTTCGCAGAATACATGCATGAGACGGTCAGAAAAAATTACTGGGGCTATGCGCAAGATGAAGCGCATGATAGCAAAGCGTTAATTAACGAGGCTTATCAAGGCATACGGCCTGCGCCGGGGTATCCTGCCTGTCCGGATCATACCGAGAAAGCCAAGCTGTTTGAATTGTTAAATGTGACCGAACATACCAGCATTGAACTGACGGAAAGTTATGCCATGTATCCGGCCTCGGCTGTTAGCGGCTGGTATTTTTCGCATCCCGAATCGCAGTATTTTAATGTCGGCAAAATAGATCGGGACCAATTGCAGGATTATGCCCGCCGTAAAGGCATTGCCGAGGAAGTGGCTGAACGCTGGTTGGCGGCGCATTTACATCATTAGGGTAAAGGTTCCGGATTCATGGGGCTTCGCCGTCATGGCGTGAACATTCAAAGCAATTGGTAATAAGCTATAAAATAAAAAGATGACAACAAAAGAAAAAGTAGAGCGTTCACTGGAACGAATGATGTATGCCAGTCGCTGGATATTGGCTCCTATTTATCTTGGCATGAGCCTGGCGCTGCTAGCGCTTTCGGTCAAGTTTTTTCAGGAGCTTTTTCATTTCCTTCCGCATATCTTTGAAGTGGATGAGTCCGAGCTGGTTCTGACCTTGCTGACCTTGATTGATTTGACCCTGGTTGCGAGTCTGATTGTCATCGTGATGTTCAGCGGCTATGAAAATTTTGTTTCGCAAATGGATCTCGGTGAAACGACCGAGAAACTGGACTGGCTGGGCACGCATGATTATGCCTCGTTGAAAATGAAAGTAGCGGCATCCATTGTCGCCATCTCGTCGATACATTTGTTGAAGATATTTATGAATGTACAGACCACGGAAAACGATAAAATCATGTGGTATGTGCTGATCCACCTGACTTTCGTAATATCCGCCCTATTTATGGGCTACCTGGATAAGTTGACCAAGCATTCATGAAGCCGCTCATTCTGTTCGGCACGGCCGGCTGCCATCTTTGTGACGACGCACAAAACCTTATCGCGCAATATCTGCAGGGTCAATTCGAGCAGATGGTTGACCAGATAGACATCGCCGAACAGGAGCAATGGCAAGAGTGCTACGGCATTCGCATCCCCGTTTTATATCACCCGGAAACTCAAAAAGAGCTGGGCTGGCCTTTTGACCGGTCTGCTGTCTCAGAATTTATCAGTGCATTAGGCATTGGCGCCTAAAGCTTGGTTATCTTCAAAACGCAAGCAGTCCTGTGCGATGTTTACGCGCTCTCAATAACGTATCAACCTAATTGATTGGCTGCATATTTTTGTGTCTGGGCATCAGGGTGCGTGCTGGTGTTCGATAGCTGCATTTCGGCGGTTTCATCGCTCGGGGCAGCTTAGCCCGGAGTTCCTTAGCCGCCGTTATGCAGTATATTGGACGGAATTATTAAAAAGCGCCTAGTTGTCGGCCTTCGGAGCGACTTCGGCTTTGGGAGCCTCCTCCGTTTTGGGCGCGTCATCAGTCTTTTCTTCTGATTCCATCACCACCGCAGATATGCAGTTCATCAAGCTTTCCGTATAGTTGCTGTGCGCTTCAGCCAGGTCTTTGGCCGAACCAAAGTCGGTGCGTAATTCTTCCAGCGTTTTCTTGGGGTCTTTGGACTCGTTTAAAGTCAGCATTTTGGTATAGTTGCGATAAGCGGTCATGCGCTTGGGGTCGATAGGTGCGACGCCGGGCATATTTTCCGATGTCATATCGACGACGCATTTTGCCATGTGTTCAGGTTCGATTTTATAGTCCTTGATATCTTTGTCCTTTTTCATTTGCGCTAATACAGCCTGTTCATATTGATTTTTTTCAGAGCAAGCGGAAAGTAATAATGCGGATATGGAAATCAGCAGCAGTTTTTTCATGAAAGAGTTACCGTTTTGTGTGTGATGTAACAAGGAAGTAATTATACGGTGATTGCCGGATAATCGTTCTATGATTGTGCAGGGTTCGTTTTGTTCCGTTTTTGCCTTGTGCCCGACAGCTGAGCTGACAGCAATAGTCGTATTGAGAATGCTGAGTGATCAGGTATTTAATCTGACGGTGCGCTGATTTCCCGCATGGCTTGCTCAACCCAGGCCTCTGCCTCGGCGTTAATGTCGGCGGCTTTACGGCCTTTGCTTTCAATGGGGGGGCCAATTTTTACCTTGATCGTGCCTGGGTATTTTAAAAAGCTGTAGCGTGGCCAGTACTCTCCGGCATTATGGGCGACAGGGATCACCGGAAATCCGGATTTATGCGCCAGCATGGCGCCGCCGGCACTGAATTTTGTTTTTGCGCCCGGCGCGGTGCGGGTGCCTTCAGGGAAAATGACGACCCATAAGCCGGCGTTCAGACGAGCCGTACCTTGTTCTAGCAGTGTGCGCAAAGCTTCGCGTTGATTATTGCGATTGATGGCGATGGGCTTCAATGTGCCCAGGGCCCAGCCCCAAATCGGCATCCACACTAACGAGCGCTTTAATAAAGTGGCGTGGGTAGGGAATATTTTCCTTAAGGCCAGCGTTTCCCAGGCGGACTGATGCTTGCTCAGCACAATCGCGGTGGGTTGCGCTTTAATGTGCTCCAGTCCTTCAACTTCGTAGCGGATGCCGCAAAAAAAGCGCGCCATCCACAAGATAAGATCTATCCAGCGGTTGGCTAAGTAATAACGCGCCGAGAAAGGAAGGAGCGTGGCTAACAGAATCAAGATACCGATGACGGTTGCGGACAGAAATATACAGACAAAGAAAATTGCCGAGCCCAGATAAAGACGGATTTTATTGACCTGATGCGATGTATTTTGCGGCGTCATAGAGGTTTTCAAAAACTGGAATGTTAAGGTCTGAGTTATCTGTTAGGGGTTTAGGCCATTCCCGGCTTGGCCAGTATTGGAGTTGCGCCGTTACGCTCCAGCCATTCGCATCGACGCAGACTCTTTCCTTCAAATCAAGACTGTAATCTGGAGATGTCGGCACAGGTTAAAAACTGTTCGGACAGCAGGTTAAGCAAGGCCAGGCGATTGGCGCGCAATTCTAGATCATCGGTCATTACCATGACATGATCGAAAAATGCGTCCACATCATTGCGTAATCCCGCCAGACGATTCAGCGTAGCCTGATAGTCGCGCTTTTCCAGCAAGGGCTGTATATCCTGAGCGGATTGTCTGGCGGCTTCCAGCAACTGTATTTCTTCTGCCTCCGCAAGCTGGCCTATACTCTCGGCCGCGGCTGTTTCGGATTTTTTCAGGATATTGCGGATGCGTTTATTGGCCGCGGCCAGGCTTTCCGCTTCGGGCAGCTGCCTGAAGGCTTTAACGGCCTGCAAGCGCTGGATAAAGTCCAAAGGTTCGGCGGGATTGACCGACATTACAGCGTCAAATTCATCGGCGCTGTAGCCGTGGTCCAGGCAGTAGCCTTTCAGACGGTCAAAAACGAAATCGGTCACCCGCACGCGCGTTTCGTCCCGGTCAAATTCGTGCGAAAACAACGTTAGCGAGAAATCGATTAATTGGCGGATATTGAGGTTTATAGCGTTCTCAATGATGGTCCTCAGCGTACCTAAGGCGGCACGTCTCAAGGCATAAGGGTCTTTATCGCCCGTCGGAATCAGGCCTGCACTGAATATCCCGCATAGGGTGTCGATTTTTTCGGCAATGGCCAGGATCTGGCCGGTCTGGCTGCCCGCTGTCGGACTGCCGGATTGTTTGGGGAAGTATTGTTCTTCCAGCGCCCACGCGACTTCGGACGCTTCGCCGTCGGCCAGTGCATAATAGCGGCCCATAATGCCCTGCAGATTGCCGAATTCGCCGACCATATCGGTCATCAGATCGGTTTTGGCCAGCAAGGCGGCGCGTTTGGCCAGTTCAACGTCGGCATAAATATGGCTGGCAACATAGTCGGCCAGCTTGACGACGCGTTCGGTTTTATCGGCCAGCGTGCCCAGTTTTTCTTGAAAAATGATGCTGGACAGGTTTAACAGATGTTCTTCCAGGTGTTTTTTCCGGTCCTGTTTCCAGAAAAATTCGGCATCGGACAGGCGAGGCGTGATGACGCGCTCATTGCCCTGCTGGATGGACCTAGGATTAGTGCTTTCGATATTGCTGAAGGTGATGAAGTGGGCCAGCAAGCCGCCGTCGGCATTTTTAACCGGAAAATATTTCTGGTTGGTCTGCATGGTGGTAATCAGCACTTCTGCAGGCAATTCCAGAAAACGCGGATCGAAATTGCCGGTAATCGGCACTGGCCATTCATTCAGGGCGGCAATCTCTTCGAGCAGATCTTCTTCGATGTGGGCGATGCCGCCCACGGCCGCTGCCGCTTGTTGCGCAGCGGCGCGGATCATCGTTTTGCGCTGCTCGAAATCCGCAATGACCTTGCCTTGCTGATACAGGGTGTCCAGATACTGTGCCGGCTGGCTGATATTGAGTTTTTGCGGGGCATGGAAACGATGCCCGAAAGTAGTTGAGCCGGTTTCCAGGCCCAGAATGTCGGTCTTAATGGGCGTATCGCCATAAAGCAAAACCGCCCAATGCACAGGGCGAACGAATTCGGTGCTGAAGTTGCCCCAGCGCATTCTTTTGGCAATCGGCAGGGCCGCAATACTGTGCCGGATGATGTCCGGGATCAGGTTTTCAGTCGCCTGGCCTTTTATGTTTTGAGTAAAGGCCAGCCACTCGCCCTTGTCGGTCTTGAGCCGTTCCAGTTGGTCAAAAGTCGTGCCGCAGCTGACGGCAAAGCCGACGGCGGCCTTGCTGGGCGTACCGTCGGCCGCAAATGCCGCTTGTACGGCAGGGCCCCGTTTTTCAACCGATTTATCGGGCTGTGCCGTGGACAGGTTCTCAATGATCACGGCCAGACGTCGGGGCGTCGCATAGGCTTGGGTTCCGGTAAAGCTCAGATCGGCGTCTTTCAGGCCTTGGCAGATATTGTCCAGCAAGGCGTGGCTGAGTTTCAGCAGGGTCTTGGGCGGTAATTCCTCGGAACCCAGCTCGAAAAGTAAGTGATTGCTGCTTGCCATCATTCTGCTCCTTTCTCAACCAGCATAGGGAAGCCCAAAGATTCGCGGCGCTGGTAATAGGCTTCGGCAACGGATTTGGCCATGTTTCGGACTCTCAAGATGTAGCGTTGGCGTTCGGTGACTGATATGGCATGGCGGGCATCCAGCAGATTAAAGGCATGAGAGGCTTTCAGCACCATTTCATAGGCGGGCAAAGGCAGATCCAGTTCGATCAGTTTCCTGCATTCCTGCTCGTAGGTATCAAAGCCGTTGAACATGAAGTCAACGTTGGCATGATCGAAGTTGTAAGCCGACATTTCCACTTCGTTCTGATGAAAAACATCGCCGTAGGTGACCGTGCCGAACGGGCCTTTGGTCCAGACCAGGTCATAAACGCTTTCAACGCCCTGCAGATACATCGCGATGCGCTCCAGGCCGTAGGTGATTTCACCGGTAACCGGTCTGCATTCGAGTCCGCCCACCTGTTGAAAATAGGTGAACTGGGTGACTTCCATGCCGTTCAGCCAGACTTCCCAGCCTAGACCCCAGGCGCCCAGGGTGGGGGATTCCCAGTTGTCTTCGACAAAGCGGATGTCGTGTTCGAGCAGGTCAAAGCCCAAATAGCGCAAGGAACCGAGATAAAGCTCCTGAATATTGGCCGGTGACGGCTTTAAAGCGACCTGAAACTGGTAGTAATGCTGCAGACGATTCGGATTTTCACCAAAGCGGCCGTCCGTGGGGCGGCGCGACGGTTGCACATAGGCCGTATTCCATGGCTCGGGACCTATGGCACGCAAAAAAGTGGCGGGATGGAAAGTTCCCGCGCCTACTTCCTGATCCAGAGGCTGTAATAAAATGCAGCCCTGCTGGGCCCAGTATTCCTGCAAAGCCAGGATAAGTCCCTGAAAAGTGGATAAATCGTTGTTTATACTCGACACGGCGGCTATCTGTTAGGCAATAAAAAGGCG
>Ga0208509_1000443_pt1 | contig 15004 bp, 18 predicted proteins | sample LakWasMeta7_HOW4_2_FD_183857 | JGI IMG/M metagenome (GOLD analysis project Ga0208509, IMG submission 183857) | Freshwater sediment methanotrophic microbial communities from Lake Washington under simulated oxygen tension - Sediment Metagenome... | ecosystem: Environmental > Aquatic > Freshwater >...
CGAGTATTTCATTCCAAACCAAGCCATCTTTGAAAGGCAGCAATATGTAAGTCACGCCTTCCAATTCAACTTGTAAACTTTTGCCAATATTTTCTACATAAACAATAGCAGTAACGTCCGGGGCTATATCGGCTTTATATTTTTCAACAAATACCGGCAGTAAATTGAGAGTCGGTAACAGGCCGTTAATAAATTTGATCTTGTCATCTTCAATAATTAGAGCCGAATGGATGAACAACGCTTCTGGCGGTCTACGATCAGTGGTTGAGCCCTCACGCAGCGTACCTTCTTTTAACACTAGGTCACCGCGATAAGCGTAAACGCCGGGTGTACTGGTTTGTCCATTCACCAAAGTGACGGTAAGTAAGCCTTTAGCTTGATAGGTTTCTAATAGCATTGTTTTTTCTCCAGATAGTTTAAGTAGATTTTTAACTTGAGCGTCGGGTGGAACCGAGCAGCGCAACAATTGCGCTAATCAATAGCCAAGGTAACTTCAGTCGATTTAATCAGTGCATAGGCTTTGCTGCCGACTTTAAGCCCAAGACTTTCAACAGCGGTTTTAGAAACGATTGATATTACCGAGACATTGGGGGCTATTTCTAAGGTGACTTCCGACACGATATTGCCATGATTAATCGCGGTAACAATGCCTTGCCATTGGTTGCGAGTACTGAGTTGCATAGGTTTATCCTTGCTGAATAGTTAAAAACACACCTTTGGTTAAGCACGCCTTATGCCATATTTAATTTGATATTCTTTTTACTTTTAAAACAGATAGATAGGGAATCTGGTTGGCGTCATTTTCAATATCTAAGCCGACAATACCGGGTGTTTTTTAAGTAATTGTCGGAAACCATACATTCGCGGCATCGTCGAGTTCACACCTTTCCCGTGAACAATATTAATTAGCTGGGCATTGGCAGTAACTTGGGTTCAGCTTTAATGTTTTCCACATTGCCCCAGGCCGTAACACTTTCTACAAACCATTTGGCTTTGCCAGGATGCTGTTTGACGACATCGTATTCTGCGTAAAAAGTGCCATCGCTATTAAATTGCAGACTGCCGAGACGCTGCCTTTTACGATCGTCATACCAATAGCACGCCAGGTTTTGGTCGCCACTGTAAGGATCTTTGATAAGCACAAAGGTGGCGTCATCGTAACTTGGATAATGTTGTATCTCTGCGACAGCAAAACCCAAGCTGTTAATTTCGTCAGTTAATCGCCGGCATACGCATTCAGCCATCTGACGTTTTATGGTGATATGTTCAGATAATTCCATTAGTCGGTAACTCCCGTTGCTAAATCCATAATGACAGACGCGCCGGAAAGGTCTTTCGGGTCCAGTTGTTGTAGATGCGATAAAACCAGCTGCGCGGTAATTTGATCACCTTGCCTCAGTTTGATAAACGCTAATGCTTTCAGTGTGTATAAATAAAAAAAAGTGATCTCATTGGCGTAAAGATCCCATTTTTGCCGATCCAACACCAGCCTGCGGTAGTCGCTGGGAAAGTGGCCTTGTCTTGCTGCTTCTTCCAAGCCGGCTATAACGATTCGTTCTGCATCGACCAGACGTTTTTGGAAGAAATAAAATTTATACAATGCAAAGTAGGTCTGCAAACAATGGCTATCCAGTGTTTGCGCTTGTAAAAATAGATTCTCAGCCTGAGCTTGATCAACCGAACTTGCAGCCACTGCCGCTTGCAGAAGATTATTAACTTCAGGAGGAATATGCGGGCTAAACAGCACCCGCTCTTCTACAAATGACACTGAAGCCATTACCAGATCTCGGCAGGAACCATTAAATCGGTAACGGGTTCGCCACCAAGCAGATGTTGCTCAATGATGGTCTTAACATCTTCTTTCTTTAACTTGCCGTACATAATCCCTTCCGGATAAACCAAAACGCTGGGGCCCATCATGCACGGTCCCATGCAGCCGGTATTAGTTAGGCCGATTTTTTCAAACAGATTGCGGGCTTGTATTTCATTCATGAATTCATTCATGATTTCTGCGCAACCGCTACTGGCACAAGACCCTCTCGGATGTCCTTGTGGGCGATTTTGAGTACAAACAAACACATGTTTTTCAGGTCTTGGCATGATCGTAATCCTCTAACAAAATAATTGGGCGGCTTGTTTATGTTCGTAAGTTTTGTAGTTTCGTAGGATGGGTAGAGCATCGCGAAACCCATCATAACTATGCTCCGAGCGATGGGTTTCACTGCGTTCTACCCATTCTACGTAAAAAATTAAGCGGCTTGTTTGTGTTCATGGCTAAAACAGTTTTTCGGGCACACTCTGGAACAAGCCTCGCAACCGATACAATCGAGGCCATTTTTGATGCTCATCACCATGCTGTCATCATCGTCTTCAAAATCGCCATAATCATCATCAAACTGTTCGGCTTCAAGCGCTTCGGATTTTTCTACCAAATCGAACACATCGCGCGGGCAAACCTTAAAGCAGCGGCCGCAACCGATGCAGGTCTTTTGGTTGATGTCGGTGACATAAGCAGGCGTCCATTCCGTGCCGCCAAAGGTAACGCCAGTTACAAATTCAGACATGAATGTTCTCCTACTTAGGCCGTTTCAGATTGCGCGGCAATCAGTTTTTGATTGGCGTCATCCCAGGCCTTACATGCATCAAAAGTGGCTTGCGCGATACCCAACAAGTCACCGTAGCCTTCAGGCAGGCTGTCTTCAATGAGGTCATGCAATACCATCGCTTGCTCATTGGCCAGGCGTTTGGTTTTTTTGACTTCTTTCTCAAGTTTTTTTAATTCTTCAGACATGGTCGGGCTCCTTTAATCAGTTGCAGCCGCATTGTATTTTTCAATTAAGCCCAGTGCTTTTTCGATGACTTGGTCGCTCTTTTCTTTTAGATCTTCCAAGCTTGCGAAGCCGAAACGGTGGGTGTCCCGCAAGATCTTATCGACCACCACTAACTTGCCGACCATGATTAACGCGCGGCCAAAGCCTTCATGACTTAGATGCACCATAGGCGCCGCCATCAAGCCGGACTTTTTCTCAATTAGCGTGGCTAATGAGTTGTAATAAGCTTTTAAACGGGCAATAGTGATTTCATCCGGATCGCCAATCACCGGGATGCCTTGTTTGCGTTCTTTGGTCAGTACAATAGGGTCGATGATTTTTGCTTCCGACCAACCTGCATAGGTGTCGTAAGCATCGATCGCGCGTAATTGTTTGATCATATCTTTAACGATTTCAGACCCTAGATTGGTATCGTCTTCTTGTACAACTAATGCGGCTATAGCCATGTTGATCTCCTGAATTTATAAATAAATAGTTTTGGTTTTTTAATGCTGGTCGTTTACGGAGCACCAGGGCTTTCATTCATCCCAGCCTTCATCCTCCATTTTTTTAAAGCGATCAGGATCGGGACTTTTATGTTGACTAATCGCTTTGGCCAGCCAATTGGACGGCCCGGCTTTTATTTCATTTTGCAGGTCGACGATTAAGTCTTTAATTTTGCCGCCTTCATGGACTTTCACCGGCTGAATGCCTTTGGCGATTAGCTGATTAATTGCCGAGCCGCCAACCGCTTGGCAATACACCGCGGCACAGCCGTCCAGTAATTCAATCTTGACGGATAACTTATCTTCATTACCGTCCTGGCTAAGTTCACCAAATTGGGCGACTTCCAGTAATTGCGAGTCTTCCATATCCACCGCGTAAATGGCGAAGGATTTGGCAGAGCCGAAATGTTGATCCACCGTTTCCATGTCGGCAGAGGCAAACGCTATTTTCAATGCAGTTTCCATAAACTTAATCTCATCAGGGCCTTGCACAATGTGCATGCGTCTTGTTAATGACATGACAATGGGTATTCGGTTAATTCACTGGCGGGTTTTTGAGCGTACACAGAGCGGTAAATCGGGATTTCTTCATGCGAATAATTGATAACCAGATTGGCCAAATCAAACAAGGTTTGCCGGGTGCCGCGGTAACCGATCCAGGTTTTTTGGTAACCGCCAATAATGTCGAATAACGGAAATCCCGCTCTTAAAATGGGTGTGCCCAATCTTTCAGCGGTATCCACGGCGTGGGAATTACCAATAACTAATTGCACCTTATTGGCTCTACCAATGATTTCCATGTCTTCAAGGTCGCCGATTTTGATGCTGGCAACCGGGATTCGCGCCAGCAAAGGTACATTACAGGAGGTGACGGCAGCAACGACTTCCGCGCCCATTTCCTGAACCAGATCGACAAAGGCATTGAGTAAATCGGCATCGGCGGCAATAGCAATGCGTAACTGGCCCAGCATGAAATGCGTGTCCAGCATGGCATCTTGTAACTGCGAACGTTGTCGTTCGATGCGCTCCGGCACGTCATTGCCGCTAATTTCAACCAGGGCCGAGATCAAGGCATCGTTGGCTTTTAAGCCGTAAAGATGATCGATGCTATAAGTCGGCACGCCGGTTTTTTCATTCAGTAATTCGGCCGCTTTGGCAAGCGAGGGGCCGATCACGACTGTCGCCAATGAATCACCCAAGGTCGCCATTTCTGATATCGGCGTGCCGCCAATGGTGACCGGACTGAAATCTTCATCCGTCAGGCAGCCATCCAATGAATCGGAAAGATCCGGTACAAAAACGGGTCTTAGTTGGAACTGCTCAAAAATATCTCGCAGCGCTTCCAGGTCGCCTGGCGTCAGCATGTAATTGACCAGGACGTTGACTTGTTTTTTGCGTTTGCCTGGGTAAGTGCCTGCCTCTTTGGCATCCGGCACCGTCGCCCGAATAATCTCGGTGAGGGTTGCCGCAAAACCGGTTTCAACGCTGCCGCTAAAATCCGGGGTATTCACACCGACCACGGCAATATCGGCAAATTCCGGGTTGGCCTCTTTAAATTCCCGGACATTGCGATGCACATCGGCGCCTTGGGTTTCCGCCAAGCCGGTTGTCAAAATGGTAATCAGGGCAGGGTGGGATTTTTCAGCGATAGTTTTAATGCCTTCACGCACGTTTTCATCGGCACCCATCACCGAGCTGCCTTGATCCATCGCGGTACTTTGCAGGGGAATAGGCTCCCTAAAATGGCGGACAAAAAATACTTTGGCGAAAGCGGTGCAGCCTTGCGAACCGTGCAACATCGGCATCGCGCGATTAAAGCCCAGCGTGGCAAGCGAGCCGCCAATCGGCTGGCTGGCTTTGAGCGGATTAACCGATAGCGCTTTGTTTCTTTTCAGGACGTCAGCCATTACGCAGCCTCCACCAGATCATTACCCCCCTTTAACAAAGGGGGGCTAGGGGGGATTTGTGTATTCTTGATTTTCCAAGGTGCAGGCGCTCTAACCGCCTCCCATACCGGGCTTTCAATCGTCAACGCCAGTTGGCGAACCAGCTCCAGCATGCCTTGATAGCCTTCGTAACCAAATTCGCGTTCCTGGTTAATATCCAAAAAAGGTACCTTGGCTTTTAATGCGGTGTACATGTTGCGGCCACCGGCGATCAGGATGTCGGCCTTGTAATCATGGACGATTTTTAGCAACGCTTTTGGGCTGCCGTCGTCGATCATTACCGTGTCCTCGCCCATCAGTTCGCGAATTCTGGCCTTATCTTCTTCGGTGGATTTCTTGGTGCCGGTCGCTACCACGACCATCCCTAAATCCTGCAGTGCAGAAATCACCGACCAGCTTTTTACGCCGCCGGTAAACAGCAACACCCGCTTGCCTTTAAGACGTACTTTCCACGGCTCCAAGGCTTTCTGGATGCGGGTTTCTTCGCGTAATATCAATGCTTCTGTACGTTCCGTTAAATCCGGATCGTTTAGCACTTTAGCAAAATCTCTTAATGATTGGCTGGTGTCGGTGATGCCGTAGTAACTGCCTTCAAACCAGGGTGTGCCGTAGCGTTCATTTAACTTGCGGGCGACATTCACCATCGCTTTGGAGCACACCATCATATTGACTTCGGCCTTATGCATGGTTTGCACTTCGCGGAAACGCGCATCGCCGGACAAGGTGCACAATATGCGCAAACCCAGTTCATCGAACAACGGCAACACATGCCAGAACTCACCGGCGATGTTGTATTCGCCGATCAGGTTAACATCATGGATTTTTATATCCGCGCGTTGCACGGTTAAAGGTAATGGGTCAGGATCGCGGGTGCCGATTACATGTTTAACCATCGCATCACCGGCAATGCGATTGCCCAAATTCTTGGTGCCGTAAAATCCTGCGCTATCAATAGGCACCACCGGCACACCCCAGAGTTCTTGGGCATTTCTACACACGGCAAAAATATCATCACCAATCAACGCCGGCACGCAGGTGTTATAAACAAACACGGCGGGTGGATGATAGGTGTCGATGGCTTGTTTGATGGCGTGGAACAAACGCTTTTCCGCGCGTCCCATAATAATGTCTTGTTCGGTTAAATCGGTGGTCATGCCGATGCGGTATAAATCCGCACCGGACGAGCGCGTACCCCGGTTATCCCAGGAACTGCCTGCACAAGCGATCGGCCCATGCACGATATGCGCGACATCGGCGATCGGCAGTAAGGCAATCTGGGCACCATCGAAAGCGCAACCACCGGCCGACGCTCCCGGTTTGGGTTTAGCGCAACCGGATTTTTCCTTCTTGTTATGCTCACAGGCAGGTTCGTCCAGAAGTTCAGCAATGTCTTTTGTTGTTTTCATCGGATTAACCAGTAGCGTTGTTTATTTAAGCTAAAGCAATCGATGTGCCATTTTGTATAGTGTTGAATTTATTGATGTTTGTTATGGATTTGTTTGTAGCAAAACTTACAAAACAGGTGAATGGATATAACAAGCGGGAGGATATTGGAGCAATATTAGGAGAGCAATCAGGTTAATGTCAGTTAGGGAAAAACCTTTCATATCCCAAAATACTAATTTTATAAGAATTAGTATCAAGCTTCGAAGAAGGTATATACTAATTTTTCATTAATTAGTAATTAAGGCGTTTGTTATGAAATTGCCGCTTTCTCCGCCTAGTTTCAACACACTTTTTACAAAAGCAGCCGAGAGTAGTGAATTCAGCAATATAATCACTTCGACTTTAGGGCCGACTGATTCTGAAGGTCGTTATTTGCATTGGGATAAATTAAGGCATTTACAGCCACCAGATGACTGGAACTCTGAAGATTATTGGCTCGCAATTAAATTCGCACGGAAAAAACTATACAAAAAACTTCCTTTTATTAGTAAGTCCGGGACGCAATTCCAGTTTTGCATGATCGATAGCATTCATAGGGATTTACACTGGATCGATCAAAATGCCGCCGGTCGAATCGGCATGGACAAACCGGTTACCAATCCGCACACCCGCGACACTTATTTAGTCGGCTCATTGATTGAAGAAGCTATCAGTTCCAGTCAATTAGAAGGCGCATCAACGACCCGCAATGTGGCGAAAGAAATGCTCAGGCAGGGCAGAAAGCCTAAAGATCATAGTGAGCAGATGATCTTTAATAACTACCAGGCCATGCAGTTCATTCGAGAATATAAAGAAGAAAAATTGACGCCGGCCATGCTTTTACAGCTGCATCGCTTGCTAACAGACGGAACGCTGGACGATGCCAACAAAGCGGGCCAATACCGTGCAGTCGAAGACGATATTCACGTAGTCGATGCCACCGCATCGGTTTTACTGCACACGCCGCCGGAAGCATCGGAACTGCCGGGGAGACTTGAACGTTTATGCCAATTTGCCAATGACTTGGATGGTAAAGAATTCATTCATCCGGTCATCAGGGCGATTATTTTGCACTTTATGATCGGTTACGATCATCCGTTCGTTGATGGCAATGGCCGGACTGCGCGGGCGCTATTCTATTGGTCAATGGCGAATCAGCAATATTGGCTGATGGAGTTTATTTCCATTTCCCGAATCATCAAACAAGCCCCAGCACAATACGGAAAAGCTTATCTGTACACTGAAACCGATGATAATGACCTAACGTATTTCATTCTGCACCAACTTGATGTGATCAAGAAGGCGATCAATGCTCTGCACGAACATCTTGAAAAGAAAGCGGCGGAACTGCATAGCATCGAAAAACGCCTGGACGGTTCGGCGCTGCAAGGACAATTAAATCATCGTCAGCTGGCTATTTTGCGTCACGCACTGGATCATCCCAATGCCATTTACAGCATTCAAGAACATCAATCAGCCCATAAAATTAGCTATCAAACGGCCCGGACGGATTTATTAAAGTTAGCCGATCAATTCAAAATTCTCAGCAAACGTAAGTATGGAAACTTGTTCGTTTTTGTGGCGCCGCCCGATCTCGGTCAAAAGTTGGCCGATGTTGAGAAAATTTACCAAAATGGTGGGAATATTGGGACCGGGTAATTCTAAGGGCGAAATAGTCTTTTGACGTTACCCGATGCCTAGATTGAAAAGTCGATGTTGTCAGTGAGAGAGGCTTAAATACATATTCGAGCCAAAGGTTTCTTGCCATTATGAAAGACTGCTTTATCTCTATTGCTACAGTCCTGCCAATGCCTATTAGGTGTTTATACGGATTATGTATTTAGTTCGGATATGCTAACTTCGCTAAAAAATAATAAACGCTATTGATGATTAATTCGCCATTATCACAACAGTAAGTGTTTGCTTTTAAATTACTTTTTACCGACGTCATCCGATAATTACAACAGAGGCTTTATTTATGATTACTATCAAAAACACCGCGTTAATATTATCACTGGCTTTTTCTTTAGGCTCATTCAGCGTTATCGCTAGTGCAGAAGAAGCTGCCCAAGTCACTGCCCACAGCCCAAATGCGACCATTATGCATATTGAAAAGGCTAAGGTTGAAATCCTACATAAGGATTTCGTGCCGCCCAGCGAACATTTAAAAGCGGCGCGTGCGGAATCCGAGCAAGTAAGGGGAAATCCGGACATCGTCAAACAGGCCACCGCCAGCATCATTCAGGCTCAAATTAAAGTGAAAGCGGGTGATATAAAAGGTGCGACAGACGAGTTGAACAAGGCCTTAGGCTTATATAAATTACTCAAATCAGAATAGTAGCTAGACCTAGTTTTTTGGTAGCCAAAAGATGGGTTGATTGAGTTCATCAACAAGCAGCCAGTTGAGGTTGGCGCCGATAAGATCGTTACTTGGATTGGGAATCGAGCCGCGGGCAGTGTTCGGATCGTTGAGTTGAGCATCAACACTCAACTTCAATTTATCTCGAAACTTAAGGGGGAGCCGTCGATGAAGACAGTATTAATTCAATGGCCATGGGCTATAGGACTGATGTTTGTCACTACGCTGTCAGTAGCTCAGGAAACCCATTCTATGAAACTTCCACAACCTCAGTTCGATTCGGGAATGCCGCTGATGCAAGCCTTGCATGCTCGTAAATCCACACGAGAATTCAGCCCGCAAAAACTGTCTACCCAAGTGCTTTCAAATTTGCTTTGGGCGGCATTTGGCGTAAACCGTTCGGAAACGGGTGGCCGTACCGCCCCGTCAGCACACAATTGGCAAGACATCTACATCTATGTAGCGACCGCAGAGGGTCTTTACCTGTTTGAAGCAAAGAATCAAGCGCTGGAAATGCTACAGGCGAAGGACATACGAGCGCTGACAGGCACGCAGGATTTTGTTGTCGATGCACCGGTCAATTTGATTTACGTATCTGACTTTGCCCGTATGGCTGCAGACACCAGTCAAGAAGATAGAAAAATCACTGCAGCAATCAATACCGGCTTTATCGGTGAGAATGTCTACTTGTATTGCGCCTCCGCTGGTCTGGCGACCGTTGTTCGAGGCTCAGTTGATAAGGAGGTGTTGGCGAAAGCGATGAAACTTAAATCAACACAGTGGATTGTAGCGGCGCAGAGCGTAGGTTTTCCGAAGAAGTAAGAATGTATTTATTTGGTAATTCTGGCCGTTTTACAGCTCAGCAATTCGATAATGTGTGCCAAAAGGACGAATAGGGTCAGGTCTTGTGAGTTCAGATAACGACCCACTCAACCAACCAAGAACTAAGTTCTCACTGTGTTCTCTCAGTTCGGCCATATTCTCTGCTACTCGCCTACCCCCAAATCTAAATTCACAAACGACTGAGATTCACATCTCAAATTTCAATTGGTTACGTGCCGACTCATCAAGTGGTTTTATTTTGCGGTCGATACTTCCGGCCTCTCCGCGATGTAGAACAGTTACAGTTTAATTACGCATAATAGATCTCTAAATAGAGCATCTGTACTGCCAAAAATATACAGTTTCTGCTTCTGTTCCTAATCCTCTTCTCTATTTAGAATTTTCCCTGCTCGTTCAGCATCCTCCGGCTTTAGCCCGGTTCAATCCAGTATTTAGAAGCGGCGGCTTTTCGAGCACATGGGGCAATTTGGCAATTGCTTTTACTTCATCGTTGTTAATCATTGGGGCTATTCATATGAAATTAAAACAGACCGCTCAATTCATTGGTGCTGTTGCGCTATGCCTAAGCATCCAGGCCAATGCTGCTGAGCATCACGCGGCAGTGGCGTTAGAACATTCGGGCATGGCGGTAGCCCACGGCCAGGATGGACATGCGGACCAATTGCTCAAGCATGCTCAAACCGCTTTGACTCATGCCCAAACTGCGGAAAAAGAGCATGCCGAAGCACACGCTCACATGACTGAAGCAGTTCAGCATCTAAAAGAATCCATTGATCACGCGCAGAAAGGCCATGCCGATGTTGCCACCCAGCACGCTGAAACAGCTATGGTGCATATGCGTGAATCGATTGATCAATAAATGACTATTACCTTTTTTTCAAAGAGGGGAAGGTATTGATGGCATCATTGCAGTAAGCCGGATAACTTAGAAAAATACACTGAATAGTTAGCATGAAACACTTATACGAAACCGTCGCGGAAACGGTGATTGCGCATATCGAGCAGGGCGTTTACAAACCGGGCGAAAAACTGCCCGGCGTTAGAAAGCTAAGCCAGCAATTACATGTCAGCATCTCCACGGCGCTGGAAGCCTATCGATTGCTGGAGGACAGTGGACGTATCCAGGCCCGCCTGCGCTCAGGCTACTATGTCAGTAGCTTTCACCGGCAAGCGATTATCGAACCGGAAATCTCCGATGCACCGGTCACGCCCGCCAAGGTCACCGGCCAATCGCTGACCCGGCAAATCCTGCGCGCTGCCAAAGACCCGTACCTGATCAACCTGGGCTCGTCGGTGCCGCATACCGACTTTTTGCCGGCTCATGCCTTGCAACAAGCTACCGGCAAGGTGTCGCGGACTTTCGGTAAACGCTGCTTCGACGCCGACGAATTGCTTGGCAATCAGGAACTGCGGCGACAAATTGCCAAGCGCATGGTGGAACTGCAATGTGCCGATAGCCCGGATGATATTGTCGTTACCCACGGTGCCCGCGAGGCAGTGCGGCTGGCGCTGATGGCGATTTGCTGGCCCGGCGACTTGATCGCCATTGAATCGCCGACCTTCTACGGTCTGTTGCAAGTCATCGAATCCTGCGGCATGGAAGCCCTGGAAATCCCCACCCATCCGCGCGATGGCCTATCGCTGGACGCCTTGCAAATGGCCATCGAGCAATGGCCGATCAAGGCCTGTTTGATTGTCTCCAATTACAACAACCCGCTCGGTTCCTGCATGAGCGATCAGCGCAAGCAAGCCTTGGTCAACTTGCTGGAAAAACATGAGATTCCGTTGGTCGAGGATGATGTCTACGGCGATCTGGGCTTTGGCTTGCGGCGGCCATCCGTTTGCAAGGCCTGGAGCCAACAAGGCCAGGTGCTTTATTGCAACTCGTTTGCCAAAACGTTGTCGCCGGGTATCCGCGTCGGCTGGCTGGTGCCGGGCCGCTACAAGGAAAAAGTCGAAAACCTGAAATACATGCTGCACCAGGCCGTGCCGACGCTGAATCAGTTAATCGTCGCCCACATGCTGGAGCAAGGTGGTTACGACCGTTACCTGCGCCAAGTGCGTCAGGAATATGCCCGCAACGTGGCACTGGCGGTCAAGGCCGTTAGCCTGCTGTTTCCGGAAGGCACCCGCGTCACTCAACCGGAAGGCGGTTTTGCGTTGTGGGTGGAATTGCCTGCCGGTGTCGACGCCATGGAACTGCATCGCCGCGCCAGCCAGGAAAACATCATCATCGCCCCCGGCCCGCTGTTCTCCGCCACCCAAAAGAAATACGGCAACTGCATCCGCTTGAGTTGCGCGGTGCCGTGGAACGACAGAGTGGAAAAGGCCTTAAAGAAGTTGGGGGAGTTGGTGAGGGAGTTGATGGTCGAAATCCAAAAAGATCAATAAAAAAATAGCCTTGTTGTAGTGAAATATTTCCCGCATATGAAATCACGTTACGATCTCCAACTAACTGTTATTCGACCAAGTGGGGTAATCGGTGTAGCCCTGTTCCGCCCCACCAAATAAAGAGCTCCCATCGAAGGCCGCTAACGGCAGGGCTTCCGCGAGGCGACGAGGCAGATCCGGGTTTGCAATAAAAGAACGACCGAAAGCAACAAGGTCAGCGTACCCGTTTTCGAGTACCCATTCGGCACGCGCCTTGTCATACTTGCCGGCGACGATGATAGGGTGCTTGAAATGCCGGCGAATGGCTTGTCTGAATTCCTCGGTGAATTGGGGCGCATCGTCCCAGTCGGCTTCAACCAAATGCAGGTAGGCAATCCCACGATGCTGTAGGAATTTTGCCGCTTCCAGGATGGTGGGCAGAATGTCCGGACAAGCCATGCCACGCGCTGTTAAAAACGGCGCCAGGCGAACGGCCGTGCGATCCGCTCCCACCTCGTCGGAAACAGCCTCGATCACTTCTTTCAGGAAGCGCAGACGGTTTTCACGCGAGCCGCCATATTCATCGCTCCGCACGTTAGAGGTCGTGCGTAGAAATTGATCGACTAGATAGCCATTGGCGCCGTGGACTTCCACGCCATCGAAACCCGCGTCGATAGCGTTGCGAGCCGCCCGGCGGAAGTCGTTGATAATTTCTTCGATTTCATTGTGCGTGAGCGCGCGGGGTGTTGGGCATGCCACCATAGAGCCTACCCCTGTGGAAGGATCGACCTTCCAAATCGATCCTTCGAACGACACAGCCGACGGCGCGACAGGTAGGGCGCCTTCGTGGAAGTCGGGATGGGACATCCGGCCAACATGCCACAGTTGCAGAAAAATTCGGCCGTCTGCGTCATGCACAGCACGAGTGACCAATCTCCATCCTTCTAGCTGTTGATAACTGAAGATACCCGGTGTAAACGAGTAACCTTTCCCTTGAGGCGAAATCTGAGTCGCCTCGGTGACGATCAGTGCTGCCGAGGCACGCTGGGCGTAGTATTGGGCATTCATCTGATTCGGGATGTCGCCCGGCTGTGTGCTGCGGGAGCGAGTCATGGGCGCCATGACGATCCGATGAGCGACTTGATGGCGGCCAAAATTCGTGGGGGTGAACAGTATCGATTCGCTTGGCATTTTTTCTCCAGAACTATTGTGGGATGGATTTCAATTCCGATGGCTTTAATGGTTTTGGTGTCACAGGTCGCTTCGACTCCTCCGGTAAAAGGAGGAAAACGGAGGCTAGCCCTGCAAGCTGGGAAAATCGGTATAACCCAAGCTATCGGTTGGCGAATACCAATCTTTCATGTCCGCCGGCGGGTTCAACGCCGCATCCGTTGCGAAGCGTTCGACCAAATCCGGATTACTGATAAACGGCCGGCCGAAAGCAATCAAATCGGCATGGCCTTTGGCGATAGCGGTTTCCGCGCTGAACTGGTCATAGCCGCAGTTACCCATTAGTGGACCGTGAAACAGTTGGCGAAAGTCGGCCAGGCTCATCGGTTCGCCTAATTCATGGAAGCCGAAAGCCAAGCCGTCCATGACATGCAAATAAGCCAAATTGAACCGGTCGAGTTGTTGCGCGATATAGCTAAATTGCTCCCTGTAATCCGGCGAGCCCATGTCGTTGAAAACACCATTCGGCGACAATCTGACGCCGATTCGATGCGCCGGCCATACGGTGCTGATCGCGACGACCACTTCGTCTAATAAGCGGTAACGATTTTCGATGCTGCCGCCGTAGCGGTCGGTGCGGCGGTTGGTTTTCGACTGGAGAAACTCATCCAGCAAATAGCCGTTGGCGGCGTGAATCTCCACACCATCAAACCCGGCTTGTTTGGCCCGTTCGGCGGCGCGGCGATAGTCTTCGACGATGCCGGGCAATTCATCGGTCTCCAATGCTCGGGGCGTCTCGTAAACTTCTTTGCCGTTTGGCGTGTGGATAGAGTCACCGTTGATCGCAATCGCCGACGGCGCTACGGCCGGCTCGCCGCCGTGAAAACTGCTATGGGATGCCCGGCCGCAATGCCACAGCTGCATAAAAAGCGTGCCGCCTTGCGCATGCACCGCATCGGTGATGGGCCGCCACCGGCTTTCCATGTCATCGGTATAGATGCCCGGCGATTCGTTCCAGCCGTTGGCTTGTGCGGAAATCGTGGTTCCTTCAGTGATCAACAGCCCTGCCGACGCCCTTTGAACGTAGTATTCAGTCATTATGGCGTTAGGTAGTCGATTTTTGCCGGCCCGCCCCCGCGTCATGGGTGCCAGAACAACGCGGTTTCTAAGGTTTAGATCGTGCAAGGTATAGGTGGTTAACAGCTGTTTGGGCATGAGCTTATTTCCTTTTGTGGATATGGTAAGTATTGGTATTTCGTCTTTCGGGGTCGGTTGCCGACTTATTTGTGCAGTTCTCTCCGAGGTCACAGTCGGCAACAGCTCGTTGAACGTGGAATCGTGCATTTATTTTCCCGGCGCTTTCAACCTGTTACACAATGCCGCCGTTGGCTCGCAAAACCTGCGCGTTTATCCAGCCGCCGTCCGGGCCAACCAGAAAACTGACAACATTGGCGATCTCTTCCGGTGAACCCAGCCTTTCCAAGGGCGACATTTTGGCAAGCTGCCAGATTTGCTCTTCGGTTTTACCTTCCAAAAACAAATCGGTGCAGGTCGGTCCCGGTGCGATGCAGTTTA
>Ga0208509_1000445_pt1 | contig 14968 bp, 14 predicted proteins | sample LakWasMeta7_HOW4_2_FD_183857 | JGI IMG/M metagenome (GOLD analysis project Ga0208509, IMG submission 183857) | Freshwater sediment methanotrophic microbial communities from Lake Washington under simulated oxygen tension - Sediment Metagenome... | ecosystem: Environmental > Aquatic > Freshwater >...
TCGTCGACGGCTTTTCGGTCAGCTCGCTGTTTGAAGCCCGGCTCGCGAAAGAAATCCTGCAAGAAACCGGCAGCATTCATCTGACGACGCCCGGCATCCGGCCGGATCAGATCGACGCCTTGAGCGAATGCTGCACCCATATCAGTTTCAATTCGCTGGGCCAATTCCGGCGCTTTAGCCCGGCGTTACGCGGCAAGGTATCGGCCGGACTGCGGATCAACCCGAAGCTATCCAATTTAAATGATGAACGCTTCGACCCTTGCCGCCCGCATTCCAAACTCGGCGTTGCGATCGAGGACCTCGAAAGTCTGGATTCCTGGGCGGGCATCGAAGGCCTGCACCTGCACAACAGCTTTTCCGCGACCGCTTATGGCGCGCTGATCGAAACGCTGCAAAAGCTCGAAGACCGTTTCGGCGACAAGCTAGGTCAACTCGACTGGATCAATCTCGGCGGCGGCTATTTATACGGCAACATCACCGATCATCGCCCGTTCATCGACCGGATCCGGCGTCTCGAAAGCCGTTACGGCGTGCAAGCCGTTATCGAACCCGGCAAGGCGGTCGTCGGCAATGCCGCCTACCTGGTCGCGGCGGTGCTGGATGTTTTCATCAGCGACGGCAAGACCGTCGCGGTTCTGGACACCAGCGTCAACCATCATCCCGAGGTGTTCGAATACCAGCGCCGGCCCGACCTGGCCGAGCATCAGCCGGAAGGCCAATATGCGGCGATTCTGGCCGGCAGCACCTGCCTGGCCGGCGATCTGTTCGGCGAATACCGCTTTGCGGCGCCGCTCGCGATCGGCGACAGGGTTGTGTTCACGCACGTCGGCGCCTACAGCCTGGTCAAGGCGAATCGTTTCAACGGCTGCAACCTGCCCGATATTTATGTCGCCAGCGGCGGCAGTCTCGACTGCGTAAAACGGTTCAGTTTTGAAGATTTTCGCAGCCAATGGCGATGCGAACAGAATATATCCTTGCTCCCGGAAGCGGCCTTCACCACCTAAGGGTTCGGTCGAAATCAACCCTCCGAAAGCCACGGTTTAACGGATTACACCATAAAAATTTTTCGTGCCTTTCGTGATTTTCGTGGACAATGCGTAACGTCAGCCATTAATCGACTACAGGAATTGCCATGAAAGCCATCATGATGACCGCCGCCGGCGGCCCCGAAGTCTTGTCGCTCCAGGACATCGACGCCCCCCAAATTGCCTCGCCGACCGACATCAAGGTCAAACTGCATGCGGCCGGCGTCAACCCGATCGACACCAAGGTCCGCAGCCGGGGCGTATTTTTCCCGAATCCGCTGCCGGCGGTACTGGGCTGCGACGGTGCGGGCGAAGTCGTCGCGGTCGGCGCCGCGGTCGACCGCTTCAAACCCGGCGACAAGGTCTGGTTCTGTCACGGCGGACTCGGCCGCGAACAAGGCAACTATGCCGACTACACGGTGCTGGACCAACGCTGGGCCGGCTTGATGCCGACGACCTTGTCTTTCGCCGAAGCGGCCGCCTCGCCGCTGGTGTTGATCACCGCCTGGGGCGCGCTCTTTGACCGCGGCGGCCTGCAGGAAGGTCAAACCGTGCTGATCCACGCCGGCGCGGGCGGCGTCGGCCATGTCGCGATACAGCTTGCGAAACTGAAAGGCGCGCGCGTGATCACGACGGTCAGCTCCGAACAAAAGGCCGAATTCGTCGAGGCGCTGGGCGCGAACGAGGTGATCAATTATCGAACACATGACTTTGCCGAGGCGGTCAATCAATTGACCGCCGGCAAGGGCTGCGACCTGGTGTTCGATACGGTGGGTCCCGCCGTATTCGAACAAAGCATCCCGGCTACCGCACATTTCGGCCGTCTGATCACGATCCTCGACCCCGGCGCGCTGAACTGGGCCGAAGCCCGGATGCGCAATCTGCTGATCGGCTTCGAACTGATGCTGACGCCGATGCTCAGGGATTTGCATGAAGCCCGAGACCGGCATGTCGCTATGCTGAACCAATGCGCAACCTGGTTCGATCAGGGCCGCTTACAGGTTCATGTCGGCGAGCAATTGCCGCTGGCCGACGCCGCGCTCGCGCACGCAAAGATCGAAGAGGGGCATACCCAAGGAAAAATCGTCTTGACGATATAGCCCTGCCTCGTCGCTAAATCCCAGGCCGACTCAAAAAAAAGGCGCTTGATCGAATCGATCAAGCGCCAACATCCATAACAACATTGGAGGAGAGAAATAACGGCTCCATCCCTGGAGGACAATTCATAGAAAGCATTTTTGATGCCAATTTTGCTTGTTAGACAAAAAGCCACGCCATTCTAACCATTGCTGCCGCAGATCGGCATCCCAAAATCGCTCCCCCCTTCCTAACCATTGCTTTTGATACATTTCGAAACCCATTCCGGATCAAATCGGACGGTTTCGAATGCCTGCCGACGGCTTGAAACCGTTAGCCGAAACAGCTCCGTACGCACTAAAACAAGGATTTATTGCAGTCATTGCTCAATTGTTGTGCGCAAGCCTGAATGACAAGATTTATCTCCGCTTCCCTCGATCTTGGCGACTTTTCGCTATCCATGTGGTCAAACGCTTCGTGATAGCTTTCCTTCCAGCCTAACTTCCGCAAATCCTCGATCTTCATTACGGAGTGAACATGAAAAAGACTATGCCCCGATTTTTGCAAGCCATGCTGCTCTTATCGCTGCTGGCCGCCGGAATGCCTGCGCAGGCGGGCGCGTTTTTGCCGCTGGCAAACAACCCCTTGCCCGAAATGCTGAAAAAAGTCGTACCCGGCGTCGTGAATATTTCGACCCGGACACGAATCCGCTACGAAGAAAACCCGCTGTTGCGCGATCCTTTCTTCCGGCGCTTTTTCGACATTCCGAACATGCCGATGGAACGCGAAAGGCAGAGCCTGGGTTCGGGCGTGATCATCGATGCCTTGAAGGGTTATATCATCACGAATAACCATGTGATCGACAAGGCCGACAAGATCACCGTCACCTTGCAGGACGGACGCAATGTGGAAGCGAAGCTGGTCGGCAGCGACCCAAACACCGATGTGGCGCTGATCCAGATACCCGGCGGCAATCTGGTCGAGCTGCCGAAAGGCAATTCGGACGGTTTGCAAGTCGGCGATTTCGTGGTCGCGATCGGCAGTCCTTTCGGCTTGGGACAAACCGTCACCTCGGGCATCGTCAGCGCCTTGGGGCGTAGCAGCCTGGGCATTGAAGGCTACGAAGACTTCATTCAAACCGACGCCTCGATCAATCCCGGCAACTCCGGCGGCGCCTTGGTCAATCTGCAAGGCGAACTGATCGGCATCAATACCGCGATCGTCGGCCCCAGCGGCGGCAATGTCGGCATCGGTTTCGCGATTCCGATCAACATGGCCAATCAGGTCGTCAACCAGATTATCCAGTTCGGCAAGATTCAACGCGGCCAGCTCGGCATTCAGATACAGAACCTGACGCCGGACCTGGCCAGCGCATTCGGCATCAAACAGCAGCATGGCGCGGTGATTGCCGGCATCGTGCCGGGGTCGCCGGCCGAAACCGCGGGGCTGCAAAGAGGCGATGTGGTGATTGCGGTCAACGGCCAGGCCGTGGATTCCGCCGCGAAATTGCACAATCATATCGCCCTGATGCAGGTCGGCGACATGGTCAGCCTGGACATCCTGCGCGATGGCGACGAACTGACCGTCAAGGCGCGGATCGCGAAGCCGGTCGCGGCCAGACGGACGCCGCCATTTTGAAACCCGCAGCTTGTCATGGCGCCTTGCCGCGCTACAATGCCGGTTTTCGCAACCACGTTAAAGGACAATGACATGACGCAATGCTCACCTATCTCCTGTGAACTGCACGACTACATCGAAATCGCCTGCATGCACGGCTACCGGCTCAGGCTCGAATTCAAGGACGGGCAAAGCCTTGAAGGCAGGGCGGTCGACGTGATCACGACAGCCGAAAAGCGGGAATTTTTGGTCATCGACACCGGACAGAAACAGCAGGTCGAGCTGAATCAACTCCGCAAGATGATCGCATTAACGCCGACTGCATCTTTTAAAGAAGTGACGTTTTAACCGGGCACGGAACTCGGCGGGACGGGGAATGAACCGTCCCGCCGAGTGAAATGCCGTTAAAAGGTGATCTTGCCGTACACGGTCGCGTAAGGCGCGTTATCTCTTAACTTCTTATAGGTGACCTGCAAATACCAGGTGCCGGTCGTGCTCGGCAGCGTCATGATCAAATCGGCGCGCTGGCCGGGCGAAATGTCGAAACTGGTCACAGTCTTCGGCGTCGGCAGGGCGCGGCCGTCGCGGATGTACACCGTGAACGGCTTGACGCTGCCGCCGCCGTCCTTGATCGGGAATACGGAAACCTGAAGCTTGAATGCATGTCGCAAGAACTCTGATATGCGCCGCTCCCTGCACATGAACTCTAAGCTCTGGTAAACTATCGCCTTTTTTCACCTCGTTTAATCCATTTCATGTCCAAAGATATTCGCATTGCAAGATTTAGCGGCAAGGCTATCGAACCCTATATCAAGGAGCTGGCCCGGCTGAGGATCCAGGTCTTCCGTGAGTTTCCGTATTTGTACGACGGCACTTATGAATATGAAGAGAAATACCTGCAAACCTATCTGAACTGCCCGCAGAGCGTGATCGTGATTGCGTTCGACGGCGACAAGATCGTCGGCGCCTCGACCGCGATTCCGATGCTGTACGAAACCGAGGAGATGAAACGGCCGTTCATCGAAAACGGCTATAAGCTGGAAGAGGTTTTTTATTGCAGCGAATCGGTGCTGGACAAGAATTACCGGGGCCTCGGCATCGGCGTACGCTTTTTCGAGGAAAGAGAGGCGCATGCGCAGGAACTCGGCGGCTTCAAGCATATCACCTTCTGCTGCGTCGAACGGCCGATCGACCATCCGCGCCGGCCGATCGATCATGTGCCGCTCGACAAGTTCTGGAACAAGCGCGGCTATGTAAAGCACCCCGAACTGAAGACGACTTATCTCTGGAAAGACCTGGACGATGAGGTCGAAACCCCGAAACCGATGACCTTCTGGCTGAAACATGAAAGTTAAGATCGCCGCCGCCCAATACGACATCGGTTTTTTCGAAAACTGGGGCAATTACCGGCAAAAAGTCGAACGCTGGGTCGGCGAGGCAGCAGACCAGGGCGCGAAGATTCTGCTGTTTCCCGAATACGGCAGCATGGAGCTCGCATCATTGTTCGGCCAGGCCATTTATTCCTCGCTGAGCAAGCAGCTTGAGGCGATGCAGTCTCTGCTCGATGACTACATCGGACTGTACCGGGAACTGGCGCAAAAGCATCGATGCTATATCCAGTCCGGCACGTTTCCGGTGCGGATCGACGGCGAGATTTATCACAACCGCGCCTACCTGTTCATGCCGAACGGCGATTTCGATTATCAGGACAAACTGATGATGACCCGCTTCGAAAACGAGCAATGGCTGATCAATCGCGGCCTCGAATTGAAGTGTTTCGACACCGAATACGGCCGCATCGCGATCAACGTCTGTTATGACAGCGAGTTCCCGGTGCTGGCCAGAAAACAGGTCGAAGCGGGCGCGAATCTGATTCTGGTGCCGAGCTGCACCGACACGCTGGCCGGTTATCACCGTGTCCGCATCGGTTGCCAGGCGCGGGCGCTCGAAAACCAGTGCTATGTGGTGCAGTCGCCGACGGTCGGCCTTGCACCATGGTCGGAGGCGGTCGATGTGAATATCGGCGCGGCGGCGATCTACACGCCGGTCGATCGCGGCTTTCCGGACAACGGCATCCTGGCGATCGGCGAGTTGAACGCGAGCCAGTGGGTGTTTGCGGAAATCGACCTGGACGGCATCGCCCGGGTGCGGGAGGACGGTCAGGTATTCAATTACCGGGATTGGCCGTTGCAGCATGCGCCGTCATTTTGCCCGAATCCTTAGCGTATTTCAGGATAGACCCGCTCTTTAACGCGATCCGAGGCCATGATGTAAGGCGCTGTCTTGGCGACGCCCGAGGCGACAAGCCCTTTGATCGCGGCCTGGGCTTGTTCGTAGGTCTCGTGCCGCAGCACGACACCATAGTAACCCGATGCGCTTAATATCACTTCGCTCGGGTTGCCGCTGTTAATAAGTTCCTTGGCGCGCTCGATCGCTTCCTCTTTCGACGTTGTCGATAATAGAACGACTAGCGATGCGCCGGGGACTGCCGGTTTGGGCTTCATCTCTCCATTGCTCGAAGGGCGCGACTTGGAAAGCTGCTGCTTATACATCCTCGCCAAGTCGAGGCCTTCAGCGGGCGCTGCGGATTCTCCCTCACTCGCGCGCGCGACGGCTTGTTCAGAAATAAGCGTCTCCGACTGCCCCGCCTCGGTTTTTTGGAGTGGCTCCGAATGCGCAGGACCGGGCTGCGGTTGTTGAGACCCCGTTTCGGCAGCAGTATCCGCGACATCCGTTGGGATCAATGCAGGCGGCCTGAGGAAATACCAGACGCCAAACGCCCCGGCCAATATCACTAGGGTTATCATGAAAATCCACACATACCGCCGCGGGCTTTTCTTAGGTACTCCGGTGGGCGCCAGTGTCTCATCCACCCCCAGTATGCGAGCATAGCGCTCCTGGAGCGCTTTCGCGATTGCATCCTCGTCGTTTGTATTTTTCATACGTCAGCGCAGATAATCAGTAGGATTCAGATAAAACATCAGCTTCCATCCCTCCGTGCGCTTGGAATACCGGCCAGGATAAGGAATCAAGCTCATGATCGAGTAATGCAGGTGTACCGGCCTGCCTTGGGCGTTGCCGCTGTCTCCGACCGTGCCGACTACAGTCCCCTTGTACACCCAAGTCCCCATGCCGACCGTTATCGAGTCGAGATGAGCATAATAATGCAGACGCCATTTCGAATCGAAGATCATCAGCACATTGCCGCCGAGCTTCAATTCGCCCTGATACACGACCACGCCGGCAGCCGCCGCCAGAGCGGGCGTTCCCCGGCGCGCGAAAATATCGATGCCTTTATGGACACCGGATTTCCCCCAAGGTTCGCGCCAAAACGCATCCCGATTCCAGTCCTTCGCGGTTGCGCCTTCCACCGGGATGATGAGGCCTTGTTCGAGAAAGAGTCCGATGTCGAGCACAAAGAAAAGCAAAGCCAGGAGCGCAATCCCACCCCATTCACGCTTGCTTATGTTGAATTTGGCATCCATTGGCTTGTATTTGCAACCTCTCATGCCGGTGTTGATTTCATCAGTCCCGGCATTTTAATTCTATATTAAGCAAAAAGCATACCCCAATACCGGTCTTCATGTCGAAGCAAAAAAACTGAGGCAGGCTGTAAATTATGCGAAATGTCATTGCCCTACAGGGCCTAGGGAAGGAAGCAGAGGCCGCCCTAAAAATGCAAAATCATGCATCACCGACTGACAGGGCGAGAAAAAAAAGGCCCGCAAATGCGGGCCTTTTTTAATACGGGCTAAATTGAGATTAACGCTTACGGAGATAAACCTGGGAATCCCCATTGTCGCCAAAAAATGGGACCAGATAATCATCGGTCGTATCGAAGCCGACGGCCTTGCCATCCGGTGACAAGGCAGGATTATTGGCATCCGCACTGCCTTGTTCCCCGCTGGAGTCTACATTGGCCCGGGAAAACAAGCGGGTCTTGCTGTCGTAAACATAAATGTCGGCTTTGTCATTGCTGTCCTCATTCCAAAAGACATCGAGCGTATCCGCCAACAAATTGTCGGCAGTCGATCTAAAGGCCACGGTATAGGCGGCTGCGCTGCCCGCAATCACCGGGAAATCACTTTCGGCATCATCGTTTTCTTGCTTTGCTTCGCCAGTCACAACACCGTTTTCGTCAACCGGCCCGCTGATCCGCTTGACCGACAGAATTTCGCCAACGCTCGCAGGGTCATTAGGTACCGTGGAAGCACCGGGTTTAAATTCGACCACAAAAACATCCGAATCGGGGCCCGAATCACCACCCGGTACGGAATCGAGATTCGTCGCGTCCGAGTCAAATGCAATCAGATAGCTGTTGCTTTTGCCCTTGCCGCCGCCGGTAATCGATGCATTGCCGCTGCCGTCATTGCCTTCGGTGGTCACCGAATAGGGAGCCGAAGCGCTCAAGGCGCCGCTCAATTGATACATTCTAAAAGTTAACCGATCGTAGAGAAAAATGTCGGTTTCATCTATACCACTGACGCCCGAAACCAAGTTGGTCGCTCTGCTTTGAAACGCGACGAAGCGTCCGTCGAGCGAAAGCGCTGGTTTTGAGCTGTCTATAGCCGCGTCTGCACCATCTTTGGCTTGGGCCGTTGGGGCACCGGTCAGCGGATCGTGGACCGCGCTGATCAATTCGATTTTTTTGGTTTTAAGGTCGATCACATAAATATTTTTCTTGCCTGCGGTCGTCGTCAGCGCCGATAGATTGGTTGCTTTCGATTCAAACGCGACCACCCCGGCTTTCAGCGTACCGGCAATAACCGGATTGGTGCTGGCGTCATTGGCTTCTGTCAGAATTTTCCAAGGCGCGTCCGCTTTTCCTAAGGGCAAGCTCTTTACATCTTTAAGGTCGGGCGTTATTACGCCGTCTGCGCCGTCCATAATCCCGCTCAGCCGATAGGTTTTCTTTTTGGCGACATCGCGCAGAAAAATATCGGTTTCTTTATTGTTGGCAGTATCCGTATTCGCGTCTTTTGTAAACAAGTCAAGATTATCTGCATTGGACTGGAAGACCACGAGTTTGCCGTCGGCGGAAATGGATGGGTTTTCACTGTCTGCATAAAACTTAGGATTCCACCAACTTGAAGCACTGTTCAGGCCCTCCTGACCCAGGCTGTTGACGCTAACGCGGGTCAGGGTTTTGCCCGTCTTCAGAAATACGTCTTTCGCATTATTGCCGTCGCCCAGCGCCAGATTTTTCGCGGACGACTCGAACGCGACTGCCGAGCCGCCTTTCGACAGGGAGGGATCGTAACTGTCGTTGTTACCGACGATTTGCTGGGCGTTGACGCTGACCATCGCGGTGCTGCCGGCCATTGCGTTATGTTGTGTGATGGCGGCCAGCACCGCTATCCACAACAGGTTTCGGTTAAAAGATTTCACAGGATTTCCTCACTCGATGAATTAAGAAAAATTAAATTCCAGTGAAGTATAGCCGGCTAGGAAATGATGAAGCTTGCGAAATCTGGGGGATAGAGGAATCTTGACGGATTGTGTTAAGTAGTTGGCAAAAATAATCGTCATACTCGGCTAACAGACAACCCGTGCGTTATGAAGTCTGTAGAATACCAACGGGGTTTTATAGCGCTCGTTCGCTACGAGGCAAACAGACCGCCGCGCCCAAATAAAGCCCCACCGCGGTCAAAATCAGCACATTGAATCCCCCATGGATCGCGATCAGGGTCGCAAGACTCGCGCTGATCACCGAGGCAAAGCCGTTGACGCCCCAGGCCCATGGGATCAGGCTCGGCGATAAGACGGCGGCGCGGTGCAGGCCGAGCGGGAACGGCATGCCCATCAAAAATCCCAGGGGCGAGATCAAGAGCACGGTCACCGCGATTTTGACCGGGACGAACTGATCGAGAAACACCCCGGTCAGGTTTTTAAAGAACAGGATGTAGAACAGCGCCAGCGCCGCAATGCCGAGGATCGGCGCAAAATGGCCATCGCGCATAGCGTGCAGCGAGCGCGACGAATAGCTGCCCAGGCTGGCCGAAATCAGAAACGTGCACAATACCACGGTGACCGAATACACCGGATGATGCAGAAACAGGATGAATTTCTGGATGAAGGCGATTTCGATGAACAGGAAGGCGTTGCCGAGCAGGAAAAAGTAGCCCATCATCCGCCACAGGCGCGGCGAATAATCAGGCAACCCGAGCCTTTGCTTGCAGCGCCACATCGGCAAGCCGATGAACAAGGCGGCGGCAAACAGCGCCTGCAGCGCGCCGGCGACCAGGATGATGTAGCCGGTTTCGAGCAGCGAGATGCCGCCTTGCCCGTACAGCGACAAAATTTCGGGCAGGGTGGTCCATTTGAAAAACTGAAAGAAATAAGGCCGGTCGTCGGTCGCAGGCTCGATCGCGAATTTGTAACGGTCCAGATAGGCCGCGCGCCCGGCGCCGAGGATCTGGCTTGCGCCCTGGTAGTAATAAGATTCCGGCAATTGATTGAAGCGATTGGTCTCGGACTCGGTGATGCCGGGGTAATAATCGATGTCGAAACTGCGGTCCTCGCAAAAGGTCTTGAGCTTCCCGATGTCCCCCAGCGTGACCGCGCCGTTTTTGACCAGCAAGGTACTGGTCTGCCAGCCGCGGATCAGCAGCAGTCGCCGGCCGGGCTCGCTGATGCCGGAGCGCTCCAGCGCTTCGGCGGCGGTCGCAAATAATTTCAATGCATCGCGCGGCGGCATCTTGGCCCAGCGGGTCAAGGCCAAATACCCCCCCGGCTGTAGATGCCGAATATATTCCTGCAACGCTTCAACCGTGTATAAATAATTTTCGCTCAAGGCATAGAGGCCGGCGGACGAGGCGCCGTAGGCATCCATCAGCGCGATCTGGATCAGGTCGAAACGCAGCTTGGTGCCGGAGACGAAGCCGCGCGCCTCGCCGATATGCAGCCTCAGGCGATCATTCGTGAAGATGCCGCCGCTGAAGGCGTCGTGCCGGGTCTTGATGTAATCGATCAGTTGGCCGTTCAGTTCGACCGCATCGACCGAGGAAACGCCGAACCATTCGGCCTGCAACAGATCGCTGCCGGCGCCGACGCCCAAGATCAACAATTGCTCCGGCTTGTTCAGGTGGTAGGGCAGCGCGGAAGTGGTCTGATCCAGATACGAAATCGTGGCCCGATCGCCGTTGTATCGGGTCAGCGCGGACATATTGCCCGCATCCGAGAATAGCGCATATTGAGGGGGAGGTTCGCGCTCGGCGTTCAGGCTGAGGCCGGGCGCATGGCGTAGCGGCGTGATCGCGCTTTCGACCACATCGGTATAGGCGATCGGATTCGAAAAACTGTCGATGATGCGGGTTCCCGGAATCCGCAGCAGTTGCTGCATCTCCTTATATGGAGAAATGTGCAGGGCTTTCCAGTCCGAAGGCGCGAGCCACAAAAGCGCCAGCACGGCCGCGCAGATGGCCGGCCCCCAGCCGTTTTTTTCCCAGGTGATCGAGACCGGCAGGATGCCGGCGAGGCCGACCAGGGCCAGGGCGATCAACGCCTGATCGGGCGGCACCAGAAACAATAAACCGATAATGACCAGGCTGCCGAGGCCGGCGCCGGCCAGATCGGCCGCATAGATGCTCGACACCTCATCGCGGAAGCGGAACAGCGCCAACCCGACCGCGGAGGCCGCGAAAAAGAACGGCAAGGCCAGGAGCAGATAGAGCGTCAACAGATACAGCGGCTGGGCCGGCGACCAAAATAGCTCGGAAGGATTGAACGGCAGGCGCTGCCCGAGCCAGAAGCAGCCCGGCGCCGCGAGACTGAACAGCACGATTCCGCCCGGAAACACCCATACGAAGCGCGCGTTCAGCCAGTCCCGGCAGAGCGCCAGAACCACCCCGCTGACGCCGTAGCCCAGCAAGGCCAGACTGATGATCATGTAAGCGAAATGATGCCACTGGATGATCGAAAACAGCCGCATCAGCAGAATTTCGTAGCCGATAGCCGCGCCCGAAACCAGCGCGATGGCCAGCGGCAGGCCCGAGTAGCGGCTCATTGCGTCCGGGTTGTTGCTCAAGGGTGCGTTCCGGTCAAAGGGACGAAGGCCACCGGCAGCAACTGCCGGGTTTTGATTTTCTGATCCCGGTCTTTTTCGACCAGCACCAGTTGCTGCACATTGAAGCGGTCGCCGACCGGAATCAGCATGCGCCCGCCCGGCTTCAACTGTTTGATCAAGGGCGGCGGAATGTGGCTTGCGGCCGCGGTCACCAGAATCGCATCGAAAGGCGCGGCTTCGGGCCAGCCGTAATAACCGTCGCCGGTGCGGGTGTGGATGTTTTGATAGCCAAGCTTTTTGATCCGTTCGCGCGCGGCTTCGGCCAAGGGTTCGATGATCTCGATGCTGTAAACGTCGGCGCCGACCGTGGCGAGCACCGCCGCCTGGTAGGCCGAACCGGTGCCGATCTCGAGCACCTTGCCGCCGGGTTTCGCATCGAGCAATTCGGTCATCACCGCGACGATGTAAGGCTGTGAAATGGTCTGTCCATGGCCGATCGGCAGTGGCCGATTTTGATAGGCATAGGGGCGCTGATCCTCGCCGACGAACTGATGCCGGGGCACGTTGCGTAGCGCGTCCGCGACGGGATGACTCAAGGTTTTTCGCCCCAGTCTATCGGCCGTGTATGCCATATACTCTTCGATTTCGGCCACCATCGCCGCGCGCTGCCGCGCAAAGGCATCCGGCCCTGCCCACGCGAGGACGGTGGAAAGAAGCAGCAATACCGCCAACAGCAACAACACAAGAAGTAGATGTTTTGGATGGATCATTACGATAAACTCCTAGGCCGAGGCTTTAGCTATCCGACCCTTAACCGTGTCTTTAGTGCCATTTTTTCGGCTGATCGACCAAGGGCACGAAGGCGACATCGAGGATTTTTCTGATCTTGTGCGGCTCTTTCGCCCGTTTTTCGAGCACGATCAGTTCCTGGTGCCCGAAAGGCCGGCCGAGCGGAATTACCAGACGCCCGCCGGCTTTCAACTGGTCGATCAGCGCGTCCGGCACATAAGGCGCGGCGGCGGTCACGATGATGCCGTCATAGGGCGCCTGTTCCGGCCAGCCCTCATAACCGTTGCCGACCCTGGCGTGGATATTTTGATACGCGAGTTTTTTGAAACGATCGGCCGCTTCGAGGCTCAAATCCTCTATCACCTCGAGCGTATAAACCCGAGCAGCCAGCAGCGACAGGATCGCGGTCTGATAACCCGAACCGGTGCCGATTTCGAGGATCGCATCGGTCGGCTTAATGTCCAGAAAATCGGTCATCAGCGCGACTATGAAGGGCTGCGAGATGGTCTGGCCGTAACCGATCGGCAAGGGGCCGTTATCGAATGCCAGAGACGTCATGCCGGGATCGACGAACTGTTCGCGCGGCACGTCGCACATCGCCTCCATCACCTCCGGCGAGAGCGTTTTACGACCGGTCAAAAAAGCGGTCAGGAGGGCCTCCTGCCGGATGTCTTCCAGCATGTGATGAATATTTTTCATAGTCTCTTGGTACAATGGCTTGACGAAGATTTTGACTTGAAGTTAAACAAGATTATCGCCTGAAGGTTCCGGACGGCTAAAAAATATCCGCCGGCCTGCGCCGGGCAAACCGGGCGCCCATTCGTCTCGGCCCGGTGGAGAAAGCAGGCGCTTCAATGGTATGATGGACGCAGAAACGATGCCTGGCGCGGGCTTCTGCGCCGCCCAAAGAATGTGTAATTTATCAACAGAGGACGATATGAGTGATTTGCCGGAAAATCTAAAGTACGCCGCGACCCATGAATGGGCGAAACAGGAAGACGACAATGTGGTGCGCGTCGGCATCACCGACTTCGCGCAACAGGAACTGGGCGACCTGGTCTATGTCGAGTTACCGGAAGTCGGCCGCAAGGTGAAGGCTAAGGAGCAGTGCGCGGTGGTCGAATCGGTCAAGACCGCTTCCGACCTGTACAGTCCGGTCAGCGGCGAGATTGTCGCGGTCAATGACAGTCTGTCCGACAGTCCCGAACAGGTCAACGATGCGCCCTACGACGCCTGGATTTTTTGCGTAAAAGCCGACGAGACTTCCGCCTTGAATCAATTGATGGATGCCGGCGCCTATCAACAAATGATAGACGCCGATTAAGCAGAACCCGGCAATCGACGGCGCCTTGCGCATCGTCAGTTCGTTTTCAAACAACCTTTTATGAAAGTGCATGGCAAATCAAAATGAGAAAGGCCTAAAACGCCTGATCAATGCGTGTTATTTTTCGGCGGCCGGATTCAAGGCGGTCTGGATACATGAGGAAGCGTTCCGGCAGGAGGTGCTGCTGTTTGCGGTCACCACGCCGTTGGCGATCTGGCTGGGCCAGACGCCGATCGAAAAGTTGCTATTGATCGGCAGCATCGTGCTGGTGTTGCTGGTCGAATTGCTGAATTCGGCGATCGAGGCGGTCGTCGACCGGGTCGGGCTGGAACGTCACGAATTATCGGGCCGCGCCAAGGACATCGGCTCGTCGGCAGTGATGCTGTCGCTGGTCTGGGCGGCGGTGACTTGGACTTACATACTATTAGGAGTTAAATCATGAGCGCATTGATCTGCGGTTCGATGGCATACGACACGATCATGGTGTTCCATGACCACTTCAAAAATCACATCCTGCCGGACAAGGTGCATATCCTAAACGTCTCGTTTCTGGTGCCGGTGATGCGCCGCGAGTTCGGCGGCTGCGCCGGCAACATCGCCTATAACCTGAATCTGCTCGACGAAGAGCCGCTGATCATGGCGACCGTCGGCCATGATTTCGAGCCTTACATGCAATGGCTTTGCCAAACCGGCTTGTCGCGCGAGTATATCCGGATTCTGGACAACCATTACACCGGTCAGGCCTACATCACCACCGACGAAGACGACAATCAGATTACCGCGTTTCACCCGGGCGCGATGAGCGAATCGCACCTGAATTCGGTGCCGACCCATCGGGACGACATCACGATCGGCATCGTTTCGCCGGACGGCAGGGACGGGATGCTCTTGCATGCGGCGCAGTTTAGAGAGCTCGATATCCCGTTCATTTTCGATCCGGGCCAGGGCATTCCGATGTTCAACGGCGAAGAGCTGCTGACCTTCCTCGACCAGGCCACCTGGGCGGTGATCAACGACTATGAGTCCGAATTGCTGCAACAGCGCACCGGCCTGTCGCTCGACGAACTGGCCAAGCGGGTCGAGGCGCTGATCGTGACGCTCGGCGCACAGGGCTCGAAAATTTATACGCAT
>Ga0208509_1000446_pt1 | contig 14953 bp, 13 predicted proteins | sample LakWasMeta7_HOW4_2_FD_183857 | JGI IMG/M metagenome (GOLD analysis project Ga0208509, IMG submission 183857) | Freshwater sediment methanotrophic microbial communities from Lake Washington under simulated oxygen tension - Sediment Metagenome... | ecosystem: Environmental > Aquatic > Freshwater >...
ATTTAACTTCTCCTTTATTGCCTGTTTTTATCAAGCTACTTGCACATCTAAAATTAAACCTGACTATCCGGTTTCTGCATCTCTGGTGAGTCATGCAGGTAGTCGTTCAACGGGGCTTGATTGAATCCGGCTTACAGAAGAGTTGTTAATATTTGTAACTAATGATTATCATGAGTCGCCCGCAACCTCATCGCCTTCCACGATCAAATCCGGGATGTGATTGAATGCAATGCGCATCGGTGCATCTTTCAGGGCTTCGTGTGCGCCGCCAAAGTAGATCGTATTTTTACCGAACTTCAAGTTCAGCGTATCAATCGCTTTATTTAATTTCTTTTCATTTTCAAGCGGCTCTATCTGGAATAAATCACGCGCCACTTCCTCTGCCGTCACCAGGCCGGAAAAGGAAACGCCGACAGCATAAGGCTCATGCCTGGTTTCAGGATAATGCTGCAAAAACTGCTCCAGCGCATTGATCAGCTGCAAAGTGTTATCGGTTGGTGAAATTGCACTTTCCATGGCCCAGCTTGGCATATTGCGGAACTTGATCTTTACACTGATGCGCGAGGCTAATAAATCATAGCTGCGCATCCGCATGCAGGCTTTCTGCAGCAAGCGGTGCAGCACCGCCCGCACTCCCGCCTCATTGCGCTGCTCAGGCGGCAGCACATGGGAATGCCCCAGGCTGCTGCGCGCATTTTTCACATAATACGGCTCTATTCCGCGCAGCTTGTCATACATGCGCTCGCCTTCAACGCTGCCCCACGCCGTTTGCAGCTGCTGACGGTTCGCTGCGTATAACTGCTCAACCGAAGTGATTCTGTAGCGGTTAAGCCGTGCCTCCATCTGCTTGCCGATACCGTTTAGATCGCGCAGTTTCAGCCCATACAGTCGCTGCGGCAACTCATGTGGCTGTATCAATACACAGCCATCCGGCTTCTGCAGATTGGAAGCCACTTTAGCCAGATAAGTATTCGGCGCAATTCCGATTGAGCACTTGATGTAATCACCCGCATTTTCAGAAATAGCCTGCTTTATCCTGGCCGCAAGTTTTAAGGCATTCTCCGGCTGCTGCTGGCTGCCGGTCAGCTTGCAAACCATTTCATCAATCGACAGCACCTTCTCCACATGCGTGCAGCTTTCAACAATATCAATCAGCTTGTGGTGGTACTCCACATAAAGCGGCGGGCGCGCTTCTACAAAAATAATGTCCGGGCATAGCTTGCGCGCCTCACTGACGATAGTGCCGGTTTTAATACCGAACGCTTTTGCCTCATAACTCGCGGCGATACAACAGGTGGTTTCTGCCATGACCGCCAGCACGCCAACCGGCTTGCCGCGCAACTCAGGCACCAACTGTTGCTCTACTGAAGCAAAGTAGGAATTGAAATCAACATAAAGTGCATTTAAATCCATATTCTTTGTAAGGTTTATTAACTTATCCCGACTAACGCTTAAAAATAACTCTTAAAAACTAATGACCAAAGGTGGTTTGATTATGATTAACTTACAAGTTGCAGTATTTGCAGGTGGTTGTTTCTGGTGTATCGAGCCGGTATTCAGCCAGTTAAAAGGCGTGAAAAAAGTCACATCCGGCTATACCGGCGGCTACATAAACAACCCCAGCTACAAGCAAATTTCCAGCGGAGAGACCGGCCATGTAGAAGCAGTTAAAATCACTTTTGATCCTTCAGCCATTACATTTGAAGCCTTGCTTAAAGTCTTTTTCTCTTCACACAATCCTACTACTAAAATCGATCGTAAAGGCAATACCTTTACCAGCCAATACTGTTCTGCGGTGTTTTTTCAGAATGATGCACAAAAAATAACCGCTGACGAGATGATAAATGAATTAAACGCCAAGGGCACTTCGGCGAACGACATTATGACGCAAGTTATTCCAGCAACAACTTTTTACCCGGCAGATAACTACTTTGCCGCGAACCCCAATGAAGACTATTGCATGTCAGTGGCAATGCCTAAAGTCGCTCAAATACGCATGCAATATACACAGCTGGTGAGATAGGAATATACATAAAATGCATACCAATCAAATTACCGAAGGCGGCATCGCTGGGACGGGCTGCCCGGTAGTGGCCTAAGCGATTTATAACAGCTGTTGTAAATCTTTACTGTGCCATACCTGGAGTCAAATAATGCTTTCGTTGCAGACTGTACCCTAAAGCCAAAAAATTCATGCACAATATACTGAGTAAATTGAATCATTATGGGGTTGATCATGAATAACGAACAAATTGCAGTTTTTGCCGGCGGTTGCTTCTGGTGTACAGAACCGGTATTCAGCCAGCTAAAAGGCGTCAGCAAAGTGGTGTCTGGCTATATTGGCGGTCACACACCCAACCCGACCTACAAACTCATTTGCAACGGTGATACCGGCCATGCCGAGGCGATTCAAATCACCTTTGACGCAACAGTGGTGAGTTTTGAAACCCTGCTGGAAATATTTTTTGTATCGCACGACCCCACCACACCAAACCGCCAAGGCAACGACATCGGCACGCAATATCGCTCTGCGGTGTTCTGCCAGAACGAGGCTCAAAAAACGTCGACCGTTCACATGATCAGCAAATTAAACACTGAGGGTATCTGGCCTAACCCTATTGTCACCCAGATTAACGGCGCCGATACGTTTTACCCGGCTGAAGATTACCACCAGTATTATTTCGCCAACAACCCAAACCAGCCATACTGCATGGCAGTAGCCGCGCCCAAAGCCGCCAAGATAAGAGCCAAATATGCGCAGCTGATTAAAAACGAATAATTTAATCAACAGCAATTCCCTGCCCTGCCTTATCAACCACCACCCCTAGCTCAATTTAAATTGAGCTTTTTCACATTCGCATTCAAACTTTGGTAACATAAAGCTGAAAAATGTCATGTGATACGCCAAAGCATTAAGCTTCGCAAAGTGTCATACTGCTTTCATAGCGATTTCAGCATTGCAATATAACAATAAAATTCAACAAGAATTAATTGAAGCATGATCGGGGCGCAATGACACTATGACCAAAATCGCAATCTTCAATCAAAAAGGCGGCGTTGGCAAAACCACCAGTGTACTTAACCTTGCCGGCGCCCTGCATCGCAGAAATAACCCGGCGCTCTTGATTGATATGGATCCGCAGGGCCATCTAAGCCAGATTCATCCATACCCTATTAACGACGTAGCTAAAAGCCTGTTCGGCTTTTATCAGGACAATAAACATTTAAACGAACTGATCATGGATTGGGACAATGTTGGTCGCCTCATCCCCGCGCATCGGCAACTGGTAAAAGTAGATTCAATTTTTGGCAGGGGTCCCGCCATCCTCAACCGGCTAGGTGCCGGACTAGCGACTCTGGAAAAAGAGAATATATACAGCAATGTGCTGATAGACTGCTGCCCGTATTTAGGCGTGCTGTCGCTCAGTGCACTGTTCACGGCCGACCTGGTGATTGTGCCGATTGCATCAGATTTTCTATCGCTGCAAGGGGCGATGAAAGTTGAAAAAACATTGACCGCGCTCGAGCCTTTTCTCAAAAGGCCTATCAATCGCCGCTATCTCATGACTAGGTATGACAAAAGACGCAACATGTCATCTACAGTGCACGAGCAAGCGATACTGGCCTTTGGTGACAATGTGCTTGACAGTATTATTTATGAAAACGTCGCCACTGCCGAAAGCCCCAACCAGAAGCAGGATATATTCAGCTTTAATGCACATAGCGTTGGCGCCGCTGGCTACAACGCATTACTGGACGAACTGCTCTCTCAAAACCTGATAAACCCGGAAACTCGATAAACTTAAAACCAAATAAACTTTAAAACCTAAGCAGAACTGCTGACAAAACCCGAACTAATCTTTGGAAATGATATCGAGAATTTCTTCGTAACTGGAGCTACCGGAATGCTCGGCTACTGCAACGCCAAACTCCAATATTTCGCAATTACGATACATCTGCATTAACTTCTCTCTCGCTTCAGCCTCGGTATGCCCATAAATTTGCAAGTGATTCACGACGACACCATTACGGCTGCGAATCTGGTACACATATTTAACCGGCTTATCCATAGTGATACCTTTAAGTAAAACCTGTCTGAAAATCAATCATACCCGCTTAATGGAAAATGAAATATCAAGTCTTGCTAGTCAGCCACTGCCGGCGCCAGAAAATCATCAGCATGAATAGAGCGATACCACCCATCACTGACATCGCCCACCAGAATCCGTTGTGCTCTGCAATCCACGGCATGTAATGAAAATTCATGCCGAAGATACCGGCAATCAGCGTAGCCGGCATAAACAGCATGGCAACCACAGTCAGTGCGCGCACCTCAAGGTTCACGCGGTTACTGACGCTGGTCATGTAAATATCCATCAAGCCACCCAAGCTATCGCGGATAGACTCCAGAGACTCGATAAAACTAATGGTGTGGTCGTAAATATCGCGCAGATAAGGAATCGTAGCGGCACTGAAAAAGCCGCTTTCGTTGCGAGCAAGGTGATTAATTACTTCGCGCAGCGGCCATACCACGCGCCGCAGTTCGATACTGGCGCGCTTTAACTGGTGAATGCTGTGCAGCTGCGCAATGTTAGGCTTGGCAAGCAGCGCATCTTCAAGCGCCTCGCTGTCATCATCCATTTGTTCCAGCACGTGAAAATACTTGTCAACGATGCTATCCAGCAGGGCGTAAGCCAGGTAATCAACACCGAGTGAACGCATTGGCGAATGCTCGGCACGCAAGCGCTCGCGCACCGGCGCAAAAGCACCAGTCGAGCGCTCCTGCAGCGTCAGTACAAAATGGTGCCCGAGCACCATGCTGATCTGCTCGGAGCTGACTGACAGCGTTTCTTTTTCATAGTAAAAGTGGCGCGTCTCCAAAAACACATAATTACTGTATTCATCCACTTTAGGGCGCTGCTCAGTGTTCAGAATATCTTCCAGCACCAGCGGATGCAGCCCGAATACCTTGCCGATCTCTGCAATCAATGCAACATCATGAATACCATGCACGTTCAGCCACAGCTTTTTTGATGCATCGGCATTATTGGCAACATCCAGATTAAGCGCTGCCAGCTCACCCGCTGTAATTATTTTTTCCTGCAAGCCCGCTGCATCGTAGCTGATTAAAGTCAGTTTGGATGGCGCCAGCTTACTGACGTCATCATCACCCTGCCCAATATAAACCAAGGAGCCTGGCGGCAGGCCGGATTTTTTAGCATGGTGCTTTTTACGGCTATGCACATGGGGTTTTTTCATAAAAGTGATACCCGGTAGAGATTACGACTACCGTAACAAAATTTAAGCAGAATGACCAGCCTGATGCACCTCACCAGTAGCAAAGAAACTGCCACCCGCCACGTGGTGGATGGTACGCAACTTGTCATACGTTTCTTGGTCATCCCCCTCAAAATGCCAGCGGCCGTCTGAAAATACACGTGCATCGGCATAAGCCGCGACGACTTCGACAATAAATAAATCGTAAGTGTTCTGGTTATGCGGCTCAGGGATGACTTTACATTCCAGCCAGCCCACGCAGCCTGTGAGTAGGGGCGCTGCAACCTCCTTAGCAGGGAACGTTTCCAGGCCATATCGTGCAAATTTATCGGTATCTTTCAAATCCCGCCCGGAACTGCTGCCCACTGCCTGCACCATATCAATCTGCGCCACACAGGGAATATTGATGGCCAAGGTGCCGGAAGCCTCGATCAGCTCACGCGTATAGGTATTTTTGTCGATCACAACAATGATCTTGGGTGGGTCAAAATCCAACGGCACATTCCATGCCGCCGCCATGATGTTTTGCCTGCCGGCATGGCTGGAAGTAACCAGGATGGTGGGGCCGTGGTTTAACAGGCGATAAGCCTTTGCTAAATCGACACTTACCATCGTTACTTCTGCCAGGCATCCCGCAAAGTCACCGTTCTATTAAACACCGGCTTACCCGCTGCGCTGTCTTTACTATCCGCAACAAAGTAGCCGTGACGCTCGAACTGGAAGCTGTCTTCCGGTTTGGCGTCTTGCAGGCTTTGCTCCAGCTGTGCCGTAATCAGTTGCACTGAGTTCTGGTTGATGTCATCCAGAAAGTCGCGGTCACCGCTACCCGGGTTCGCTTCTTTGAACAGGCGGTCGTACAGGCGCACTTCGCACTCGTAAGCATGTGCGGCTGATACCCAGTGGATGTTGCCTTTAACCTTCACGCTATCTGAACCCGGTGTGCCGGATTTGGTGTCCGGCAGGTATTCACAATGCACTACAGTGACATTGCCATCAGCATCTTTTTCGCAGCCGGTGCATTTCACCACGTAGCCGTAGCGCAGACGCACCATGCCACCTGGCGTGAGCCTGAAGAAGCCTTTGCTTGGTTCTTCCATAAAGTCTTCACGTTCGATCCACAAGTCTTTTGACAGCTGCACGGTACGTTTGCCCAGTTCCGGTTTTAATGGGTGGTTAGGCGCAAAGCAGTCTTCAGATTGGCCTTCAGGGTAGTTATCGATCACCAGCTTGATTGGGTCTAGCACGGCAATGCGGCGCTCAGCTTCTACGTTGAGCACTTCGCGCATGCAGTCTTCAAGTATCGTGTATTCGATCCATGAGTCAGCTTTGCTGACGCCGATACGGTCGGTAAACAATCTGAAGCCGGCGGCAGTGTAGCCTCGACGGCGCGCGCCAGCGAGCGTAGGCAGGCGCGGGTCATCCCAGCCTGATACGTGTTTTTCTTCTACCAGTTGAATCAGTTTACGTTTTGAAAGCACGACATAAGTCAGGTTTAAACGTGCAAATTCATATTGCTTCGGCAGCGGATGTGACAGCAAACCGGCATCAGCCAGACGCTCCAGCAGCCAGTCGTAGAATGGGCGCTGGTCTTCAAACTCCAGCGTGCAGATTGAGTGTGTCACGCGTTCCAGCGCGTCTTCTACCGGGTGTGCAAAAGTGTACATCGGGTAGATGCACCATTTATCCCCGGTGTTATGGTGGTGTGCACGGCGCACACGGTAAATTGCAGGGTCGCGCATGTTGATGTTCGGCGACGCCATGTCGATTTTAGCGCGCAGCACCATGCTGCCGTCTGCATGCTTGCCATCGCGCATCTCACGGAAGCGTACCAGGTTTTCAGCGGCGCTGCGATTACGGAACGGCGAATCTGTACCGGGCTCGGTCAGCGTACCGCGGTTAATACGCATTTCATCCGCACTTTGCTCATCTACATAGGCAAAACCGTTTTCAACCAGGCTTTCTGCCGCGCGATACATGAAATCAAAATAGTTGCTGGCAAAGTACAGGTTAGACTCATCGCCATTCGGGCCGTGATTATCCCAGCCGAAGCCAAGCCATTTCACGCCATCTGAAATGCTGTCTACGTATTCCTGGCTTTCTTTTTCCGGGTTTGTATCATCAAAACGCATATGGCATATACCGCCAAAATCACGCGCCAGGCCAAAGTTCAGAAAGATGGATTTGGCATGGCCGATGTGCAGGTAACCATTAGGCTCCGGTGGAAAACGTGTGCGGATCTTGGCAAAGTCAACCTCGCCGGCTTCATGATGCTGTGCATCGCCCGGACTGCCCGCCCACTTTTTAGCGGCGTATTTATTTTGGCCTAAGTCTTTTTCAATAATGGCACGAATAAAGTTAGAAGCTGGCGCTGGTGCGCTGTTTGGATTTTTTTCAGATGACATGGCAACAGATTTAATTTAAGTTGCCGTTATTTTACACCAGCTTGCCGTGTTGTATGGGCACCTCTGGAAATTGATTACATGGAGCCCAATGCGCCTATGCTAAAATCATTGCCGTTATGAACGCCCTCACCTTTCCCATTTTAAGACTTCTGGCAGACGGAAAGTTTCACTCCGGTGAGGCAATAGCACGCCATTTCAACGTGAGCCGCGCAACCGTATGGAATGCATTGCAACACGCAGGGCAGCTGGGCATTGAAGTATTTTCCGTGCCGGGGCGCGGCTACAAACTGCCGCAGCCTTTGATTTTGCTTGATGAACAAGCTATATCAAGCACACTTGGCGAATACGGCACAGCACTGCAAATAGAAGTGCATGACCACTTGCCCTCTACCAACAGTTACCTGATGCAGAATATCCACGCTGCCCGCCATGCCACCTGTGTGGCAGCTAACCTGCAGACTGACGGTCGTGGCAGGCGTGGCCGCAGCTGGCATGCCGGGCTGGGTGCAAGTTTAACTTTTTCGCTGCTATGGCGCTTTCAGTGCGGGGCATCAGCATTATCCGGCCTGAGCCTGGCTGTAGGCATAGCGCTGATGCGCAGCCTGCATGAGTTAGGCATTAGCAGTTCACAGCTTAAATGGCCGAATGACGTGCTGATCAACCGTGAAAAACTGGCAGGCATCCTGATCGAACTGCAAGGCGACATGGAGGGCCCGAGTACCGCGGTGATCGGCATGGGCATCAACCTGAAACTGCCAGACAACCTGAAGCAGCAGATAGACCAGCCGGTGACAGACCTCGCAAGTGTGTTTAATGGTGAGCTTAACCCTAACCACTTACTGGCCACGCTGCTGAAACACCTGGCCGATGTACTGACGGCATTCGAGCAAGGCGGCTTTGCTGCATTGCGTGACGAATGGACGCAACACCACGCATACCATGAGCAGAATGTACGCATGCTGATGCCGGATGGCCGTGAAATACACGGTGTAGTAAAAGGAATTACAGAAGACGGCAGCTTGCTGGTAACAACAGCAGAAGGTGTGCAGCGTTTTATATCCGGTGAAATCAGCCTGCGTGGCACTTAAAGCCCGTGCAGGTTTGCATGCTTAGTTTTTTCATGTTCAATCATTTCAAGCTGAGCCTGCATTGATACAGCACCGACGTGGAAAAACACGGATCAGGCACGACGTTAAAACACTTGGTGATAGAATGGCTTAGTATTAGATTGTCTTTTGCTTTGAATCGCTGCCGCACTTAAAACCGCACAGCCCCGTGATATTGATGACCGCTTTATCGGTTTACGCAAGTAAGTAGAATGCGGAAAATTGCCGCCGCCTTAAAATAGACAGGCCTCTGGATTATTATGCTTTTAACTGTAGACGCCGGAAACACCCGAACCAAATGGGCGACATTTAACCGTAACGGTGAAATGAGCCACTACGGGGCGTGCCTTAACGAGCAGCTGGCCGTCTCTGATTTTCACCCGGCTATATCAGGCTGCGAACGCATTGTGATTTCCAATGTAGCCGGTAAAGCACACGCCTTGCGGCTTGAAAATTTGCTGGCTCAACATAAGCTGCCTGTGCGCTGGATTAAATCCAGCCAAAACGCCTGCAATGTCATTAACGGCTATGCCGAGCCTGAAGCATTAGGCACGGACCGCTGGGCTTCACTGATTGCCGCATGGCACAAAAAACATGCAGCCTGCGTAGTTGTAAATGCAGGGACAGCCGTCACTGTAGATGCGCTGCTTGGCGTATCAGGAAGCAAACAGCAAGGCGAGTTTATTGGCGGCATGATACTCCCCGGTTTTAACTTGATGCAGTCCAGCCTTGGTCTTGGCACGGCGCAGCTGCCAGTTAAAAATACAACTCGTGAACTCAGTGAAAATACACCTGTAGATATTTTTGCCAGATCAACAGCCCAAGCCATTGATGCCGGCGCGCTGAATGCCATCACCGGCGCGATCGGGCGCATGGCAGCTGCATTGGAAACAAGATGCGGGCAAACACCTTTTATCATCCTGAGCGGCGGTGATGCCCATGCCATTCAGAGTTACCTTACTGACGCCGTGACAAACCCAACCGTAATCGTTGATAATCTGGTTTTAAAGGGGTTGTATCTGCTGGAACGCTCCGAACAATAAAATTATTATAAAGTGACGCGCAATGAAACGTTTTTTTTGGCTGTTAGTCTTCATTAACCTTGGCTTGCTTGCCTACTTCAACATTGGCTATATATTGCCCGGCAAACCGGAAATAAAACTGACAGAAATTAACCCGGATAAAATTAAACTGCTGTCACAGGCAGAGATTGATACCCTGCCCCAAAAAACACCATCATTACCAGCCCCGGCTAAAATTGAACCGCAGCCAGTGGCAATGTGTTTTGAATGGGGAATCTTTTCTGATGCCAGCCTGGTGAAAGCGCAAAACGCATTAGCTAAAATGACGCTTCAAGCCACTGCAAAAGTAGAGAATTCAAACCAACCCAAGCGGTATTGGGTTTATCTACCTCCGGTCAAAACAATTGCTGACGCGCAAAAAAAAGCTGCCGAGCTCAAAGAACTGGGCGTTGAAGATCTATTTGTAGTGCAAGAGGATAAATGGAAAAACGCTATTTCATTTGGTATTTTTGAAGACGAACAACTGGCTGAAAAATTAGTACGGGAACTACGGGCAAAAGGCATCAAGAATGTGGAGAAAATCCTGCGCACTAACGGCAAAGGTCAGCACAGCCTGCTGCTCGGCAGCATAAATGAAAACGAAATTACAGAACTCAAAAAGTTAAAACCAGACTTTCCAGCAGCGGAGTTGAAAGAAGTGAGTTGTAACTAGGCAACCCCAAATATCACGGGATACAAACGGCCGTTTTGCCATACCTACACCGTGCGCTCCGGACTAATGTTCACTGCAATTAAAACACCAGACTGAACACTTCATCCAGACATTCACAGGCGCACTTGATTTCATCGGCACTATCCGGCAGCAAAGACAGGGGCTGTATAAACCCTGTCTTTTAGTATGCGCCGTGTGAGCGCTGTTTATTAACGTTTTTTGATGTAAAGGTCAGTAATCGTGCCCTCTTTCATCTCGGCTGCAAAACACACAGTTTCAGACAAAGTCGGGTGGGCGTGAATAGTCAGCCCCAGATCATGCGCATCAGCACCCATTTCGATTGCGAGCACGGCTTCAGCCAATAATTCACCTGCATTTACGCCAACAATACCGGCACCAATCACGCGTTGCGTTTCTTTATCGAATATCAGCTTGGTTGTGCCTTCGGTACGTGCAATAGAAAGCGCACGGCCGCTGGCTGCCCATGGGAAGCTGGCTTTTTCAATGGCGATGCCTTTAGCTTTGGCTTCTGTTTCAGTGACGCCTACCCAAGCCACTTCAGGATCTGTATAAGCAACTGACGGGATTACTGATGCAACGAATTCAACTTTTTCACCGGCGATGACTTCGGCCGCTACTTTAGCTTCATGCGTTGCCTTGTGCGCGAGCATCGGCTGACCGACAATATCGCCAATCGCAAAAATATTCGGTACGTTAGTGCGCATTTGTTTATCTACGGCAATAAAACCGTAATCATCTACTGCAACACCGGCATTCTCGGCACCGATATTTTTACCGTTAGGACGGCGGCCGATTGAAACCAGTACGCGGTCATAAACCTGCACCTCTTTAGGTGCATCTGTATTGCCGTTAACGCCTTCAAATGTCACATGAATACCGTCTTTTTTAGGCTCCATGCTCGCCACTTTGGTGTTGAGCATAATCGCTTCAAAACGTTTTTCCATACGCTTCTGCAGTGGGCGCACCAGATCACGGTCACAACCCTGGATCAAGCCATCGGTAAACTCAACCACACTCACTTTAGTACCCAGCGCATCGTAAACCGTACCCATTTCCAGGCCGATAATACCACCGCCGATGACCAGCATGCGTTTAGGTACGTCAGCCAATGCCAACGCGCCGGTAGAGTCCATAATGCGCTCATCGGCAGCGACACCCGGGAACTTGGTCGCTTGTGAGCCGGCTGCGATAATCGCGTTTTCAAAACCTACAGTGGTCACTTTGCCATCGGCAGCAGTGACCGCAATTTGGTTAGGGCTGGTGAATTTACCTACACCCTGCACCACGGTCACGTTGCGCTGTTTGGCCATCGCGGCCAAACCACCTGTGAGTTTGCCAACCACTTCATTTGCTTTCCAGTTACGAAGCTGATCCAGATCTACGCTAGGCTTACCAAAACTTACGCCATGATGACTGGACTCCTCAGCCTCCGTAATCACTTTTGCCGTATGCAATAGCGCTTTTGATGGAATACAGCCGACGTTCAGGCAAACACCGCCCAAGGTTGTATAACGCTCAATCAACACCACCTGTTTGCCCAGGTCAGCAGCACGGAAAGCAGCGGTATACCCGCCAGGGCCACTGCCCAGCACGACTACTTGCGTATTGATATCACTGCTGCCAGCCGGTACAGCAGCTGGCGCTGGAGATGAAACTGCCGCAGCTGGCGCTGCCGGCGCAGGGCTGGCTGCAGCTGTTTCTGTTTTAGCTGGCGCAGCAGCAACGGCTTCTGCCTCTACCAATAAAATGAGCGTGCCTTTTGCGATTTTGTCGCCAACTTTGACTTTAACTTCTTTTACCGTACCGGCATGGGAGGATGGAATATCCATAGACGCTTTGTCAGACTCTACCGTAATCAGGGAATCTTCTTTCGCAATCACATCACCTGCTTTAACCAGCACTTCAATCACGTCTACGCTATCAAAGTTGCCGATATCAGGTACCAATACTTCAACTAAATTACTCATGCCTACCCCTTGCTTTAAACTTTGGTTATTTGCCGCAATTTTATCATCAAACCATACGGTTCAATGACATTGCGCCTGCATTCATGCGACAAAATGCATTAAATATACTGATAAAAATCTTGCATCGCAAAATAAAAAGGGCGCGAAAATCGCACCCTTTTTACTACTGTTAAAAATTACAGCAACAGCCTGCGCACATCACTCAGCATCATACGCATATGGCTGGTGAAACGCGCACCATCCGCACCGTCGATCACGCGATGGTCGTACGAAAGTGACATCGGCAGAATCAGGCGCGGTTCAAACGATTTAGTCTTTGCATCATACACAGGCTGCATCGATGAACGTGATACGCCTAAAATCGCCACTTCAGGGCAATTGATGATAGGTGTGAACATCGTACCGCCGATACCGCCCAGGCTTGAAATTGTAAAGCAGCCGCCCTGCATCTCTTCAACCTTCAATTTGCGCTCACGCGCCTTGGCAGAAAGCTCGCCAAGATCACGTGCAATATCCAGTACATCTTTCTGATGCACATCACGCACCACCGGCACCACCAAGCCATCAGGCGTATCGCAGGCAAAACCGATATTGAAGTAGTTTTTCAGAATCAGGCTATCGCCATCCGGTGACAATGAGGCATTGAAGTTAGGGTAAGCTTTAAGCGCATTCACTGAAGCTTTGATCAGGAAAGCCAGCATCGTGAGCTTAACACCGCGCTTCTCAGCTTCTCCCTGCATAGACTTACGGAAGTCTTCAAGATCCGTAATGTCAGCATCATCAAACTGGGTTACATGCGGTGCAGTCACCCAGTTACGATGCAGGTTGGCACCTGACAGTTTTTTAATGCGTGAAAGCGGTTTAGTTTCGATTGTGCCAAACTGGCTGAAATCAATGACCGGCATCGGCAGTGCAGCCAAACTGCTTACACCTGCGCCCATATTCTCGGTGCGCGGTTTAGCCAGCTCGCCTTTTACGTAGCCTTGTACATCACTTTGCAGGATACGGTTTTTCGGGCCAGTGCCCTTAACCATTGCCAGGTTTACACCCAGCTCGCGTGCAAACTTGCGTATAGAAGGGCTGGCATGAGAAAGTTTACCTGGAGCAACAACGGCACTCTCACCGACCGGCGCCGGCTGATGCGCAGGGGCAATCGGTTTAGGCGGCTCCGGAGCAGGCCTGGTTGGCTCTGGGATTACGGCTTTAGGTGTCTCTGCTACAGGTGCAGCCTTGGCAGGTGCAACAGCCTCAGGCGCTGGCGCTGCATCGCTGACATCCATGGTCATAATCAAAGTGCCCTGCGCTGCTTTATCGCCCACTTTAATCTTTACTTCTTTCACCACACCTGCAAACGGCGCTGGAATATCCATAGAAGCTTTATCAGACTCAACGGTCATCAGCGAGTCATCTTTAGCAATGGTATCGCCTGCTTTTATTAATATTTCAATGACATCCACGCTATCGAAGTTACCGATATCAGGGACGAATATGTCTTGAACTGCCATCTGTGTGTATCCTTAAACTGTCGTTGGGTTTGGCTTATTAGAATCTAAGCTGTACTTTTTAACCGCTTCTGCCACTTTGGCAGCAGGCAATTTTCCGTCATCACTCAAAGCCTTCAGGGCGGCAACCACAACGTAATATTTATTCACTTCAAAGAAGTCACGTAACGCTTCACGGCTGTCTGAACGACCGAAGCCATCTGTACCAAGCGCTACGAATCTGTTAGGCACAAAGCGTTGAATCTGCTCTGCAAAACTCTTCATATAGTCTGTAGAAGCAATGACCGGGCCTTTGGCATCTTTCAGACACTTTGCAACATAGCTGATTCTTTGCGGTTTTTCCGGGTTCAACATGTTCCAGCGATCGCAATCCAGACCTTCACGGCGCAACTCAGTGAAACTCGGTGCACTCCAGACGTCAGCAGCGATGCCCCAGTCTTTCTCAAGCAACTCAGCGGCAGCAATCACTTCGCGTAGAATCACACCGCTACCCATCAATTGCACACGCTCACCTTTAGCTTTTGATTTGCTGAAACTGTACATGCCTTTCAAGATGCCTTCTGCAGAATCTTTCGGCATCTCAGGATGCGTGTAGTTTTCATTCATCAAGGTGATGTAGAAATACACGTCTTCTTGATTTTGCACCATGCGGCGTAAACCATCCTGAATAATCACTGCCAACTCGTAAGCAAAGGTCGGGTCGTAAGAAACGCAGTTTGGAATCGTTGCAGACATCAGGTGGCTATGGCCATCTTCATGCTGCAGACCCTCGCCGTTCAAGGTTGTACGGCCGGCAGTAGCGCCCAGCAGGAAGCCACGCGCACGTGAGTCGCCAGCCAGCCATGCCAAATCGCCAATACGCTGGAAACCGAACATTGAATAGTAAATATAGAACGGTATCATCTGTGTACCGGTGACTGAGTAAGACGTCGCCGCTGCCAGCC
>Ga0208509_1000448_pt1 | contig 14931 bp, 9 predicted proteins | sample LakWasMeta7_HOW4_2_FD_183857 | JGI IMG/M metagenome (GOLD analysis project Ga0208509, IMG submission 183857) | Freshwater sediment methanotrophic microbial communities from Lake Washington under simulated oxygen tension - Sediment Metagenome... | ecosystem: Environmental > Aquatic > Freshwater >...
TTGCCTACCTGAGCACCGATACCACACGGGAAAACAACAAGCAGGAACAGTTCTACGGCCACGGCAACGTCGGCTATCGCTGGAACGACAAGCAAGAAACGCGCCTGTATTTCGATATTCAGAACCATAACTTTTTGTCGACTTCGCCGCTGACCCTGCAACAAATTGCAGACAACCCGAAGCAGAACGACAACGGCTTCGCGCTCCCGAGCGGCTTTCCTACATACCGCGTCGACCTGAAACACTCGATCCTCCTGGGTGGCGGCGACAAATTCGATGTGGGCGCTTATTATCAGGACAAGCATTACGCCTATGATTATACCTTCGGCTATAACCAGGACAGGTGGCAGGACACCGGCTTCAACTGGCGGCACGAGATCAACGGCAAGCTGTTAGGCCTGAATAACCGGGTGGTCTGGGGCGGTCTTACTCAATGGCAATTCATTAACGACCTTAACTATGCTACCCGACCCGACCGTACGCGCGGCGCGTTAAGGAATGCCGAGCGCGACCGTTGGCTGAATGTCGAGGGGTATCTGGAGGATCAACTCAGTCTGACCGACAAGTTTACCTTGATCACCGGCGTGCAGCTGAATTGGCGGAATGTCAATTATGAACGCTACGAGGGTTACGTCCCCAGCGCTGCCAGACCCACCAATCAAGACGATCACGACTTTTTCAGCGCCAACCCCAAGCTTGGCTTTACTTGGCAGGCTACCGGCGAAGCGCAGATTTACGGCAATGTTAGCCGCAGTTCGGAACCGCCGCCATTGGCGAACTTGGCCGATCTGTTTCCTGTCAACGATTTGCAGACGGCGAGTACGGTCGAAATCGGTACGCGTGGGCAAACGAATTATTTGCAGTGGGACCTCGCTTATTACCATGCCTGGGTAAATAACGAGTATCTGATCGTCGCAAACCCTTTCAATCCAACGGACTTTACAGCTACAAACGCCAACAGCACGACATTGCATTCCGGTATTGAATTGGGTTTGGAGAGTTCGCTGCCGATCAATGCGCTTGCCAACGGTGACCAAATCCGCCTACGTGGAAACTACACCTGGAACAACTTTACTTTCGACAACGACCCGGTGTTGGGCAGCAACCGCATTCCGGGCATCCCGGAGCACGTCGCGTTCGTCGAAGCGATGTATCAGCATCCGAGCGGGTTCTACATCGGCCCGAATGCTCGGCTGGTCGGCTCCAATTGGGTCGATTACACCAATACGCTGGCCGCCAAACCGTATGCCTTGCTCGGCGCCCGCGTCGGCTGGGACGACGGCAAGCATTGGAAAGTGTTTGTCGACGGCCGTAACCTGACCAACCAGCATTACGCGGCGACCCTGTGGACGATGGGCGATGCCGGCGGCATGGACCAGGCGCAATTCCATCCCGGCGCGACCAGCACGGTCTACGGCGGCATTGAATTTCGCTTTTAATCGATGCGTGCGATTGTTCAGCCATCGGCGGCGCAGGTCAGCGCACGCCTGGCCCGGCGCAAGCACCGCCGCAAACTCTGGCTGAAGGTCCACCTTTGGCTGGGGTTGTTGTTCGGGGCCTATCTTGCCGTGATCGGTCTGACCGGCAGCATCCTGGTTTTTCATGACGAGATCGACGAATGGCTGGCGCCGGAGCTCATGACCGTCGAACCGCCGTCCGAAACGTCGGCGTATCGATCGCTTGCGGCAATCATCGCGGCCAGTTCCGCCGCGATGCCTAGCGATGCCAAGCAGGCGTTTGCGGTCTATCCACGCAATGGTTATGCCGCTTTCCGCATACGCTACGCGCTGGAGGCGACAGCCGGGGCGACCGAGTTTTGGGAGGTATCCGTCGACCCTTACCGCGCCACCGTACTCGGCAAACGGTTGCGCTGGGCGACGGACCGGATACTGCCGTCGACGTTCATCGACTTCGTGTTCTTCTTGCATTATTCGTTGTTTCTCGGCGAGAACGGCGAGTTGTTGGTCAGCCTCATCGGCGCCCTGTCGATCATTTCGGTGTTGACCGGCGTGCTGGTGTGGTGGCCGCTGACCGGAAAATGGCGGCAGGCGTTCACGCTCAAGCGCAAGGCCAGCGCCAAGCGCTTTGTCTTTGATCTGCACAAGACCAGCGGTATTTATTCGACGCTCGTGTTGCTGCCGGTGCTGTTTTCCGGCATCTACATCACCGAACCGAAATATCTGGTACCGGTGGTCGAGCTTTTTTCGCCCGCGACCTACCGCTATTGGTTTCAATCCGATCCGAATGGAGCGGGGCCTGCGCTCGGCATGGCGGATGCGGTGGCCATTGCCGACCGCCTGTATCCGGATGGCCGGACGCACATGATTTACGGCGCGATGCAACCGACGTCGACCTTTACGGTCTGCAAAAACGGCATTGAACGCGCGGGCAGCCTCTTGGCAAGGCGCTGTGTCGTGATGGACAAATACAGCGGCAAGGTGTTGGATGTGGACGACCCGACCTTCGGCACCGCCGGCGAAGTGTTCAGCCAATGGCAATGGCCGCTGCACAGCGGCCAGGCCTTTGGTTGGGCGGGGAGGGTGTCGGTCTGTATTTCCGGCGTGATTCTCCTGATCTTGTTCGTGACTGGGGTCATCCGCTGGCAGCATAAGCGCGAGGCGCGCTGAGCGCTTTGGAAATAACAACAATTGAAAGTGATCAAGCGGAGAATGCGAAATGTATGCAGGTGAACATTTACCCTTGCAGGTTGAGCGTGTGCACGCGCCCAGCGTAGAGGAATTCAATAGGCTTTATGCTGAACCGGGAAAACCCGTGCTGATCACCGGACTGGTTTCCGAATGGCCTGCTTGCTCGAACTGGAATACGGACTATTTCAAAGCCGTAGCGGGGGAGCGTCCGGTGCCGGTCAAACGGATGCGCAACGGCGATTATATCGGCTCGCGGACCGAAATGATGCCGCTGGCGGATTATTTGGATGCCGTGAGCAAAGCAAACGCGCCGGCGGGGCATGAGCGCTGCTATTTGAGCGAGCAGCCGGTCGATAAAGTGTTGCCGGAAATCACCCGCGATTATACGGTTCCTCCTTATATTGATTCCTCCAACTATCAGGCGGTTTGCTACATCGGCAGCCATGTGTATTCGCAAATTCACTTTCATCCTTTCGGCAAGGCGCTATTGTGCGTGGTGTCGGGGCGTAAGCGCGTAAGACTGTTCTCGCCGGATCAGACGCCGTTCCTCTACCAGAAATATAACTTTAGCAAGATCAAGGACGAGTCGGTGGATTTGGATGCATTTCCGTTGTACGGAAAGGCCAGATATTACGAGTGTGAAGTCAAGGCCGGAGAAATGCTGTTTTTCCCGATTTATTGGTGGCATGGCGTGCAGACCGAAGAATTCACTTCCGCGGTGGTTTTTTTCTGGAATGATCCTGCCAAATTGCGCTGGCTCCCGCCAGAGGGCATTCCTTGGCACTCGCCTTTATTGTTTGAAATTGCTTCATGGCCTGCCAAGGTCAAAAAAAGCTCGAAGAAATTCATAGAAATGATTCGGTAACGATTGGATATTAACGCCATTTTGGCAGATTTAGGAGGGTGAATGTGGGTTTTGGGCTTGACGGGCGGTATTGATTCGCTATTCGCGATGACGCAACTGCCGAATACCGGGCTGGGGCACGATTCGGCCGCGGTCTTGTTGGAAAACGGCGAGGCGGTTTGTGCGATTGAGGAAGAAAGGCTGAGCCGAATCAAACATACCAATAAAATGGCCTCATCGTCGGTCGTTTTTTGTTTGGAGACGGCGCAAAAAAGCCTGGACGAGTTGGATGCGATCGCCGTGTATGCGAGCGAAGGTTTTTTAAATGAAAAACTGAAAGCGTTCGGTCTGCATACGCCGGCTTTAAGCGCTTTTTCGGATATTAAAGATTTATATCAATTCCTTTTCGAAAGGGAGTTCGGCGTTTCGGTCGATCGGGACAAATTCCGTTTTGTGCATCACCATCTGGCCCATGCCGCCGGCTCTTATTATTTGTCCGGCTTCGACAAAGCATTGATATTGACTCTGGACGGCGAGGGCGACGGCGTTTCCTCGATGGTCATCGACGCAAACGGCAAGGATTTCAATAGACTCAAGACCCAATCGGTCGCCGACTCCCTAGGGCATTTCTATTTGCGGGTCATCGCCTTCCTGGGCTATAAGGACTTCGACGAATATAAGGTCATGGGGTTGGCGCCCTACGGCAATCCGGCCGTTTATCGGGAAATGCTGAGCCGGTTTTACACGCTGTTGCCTGACGGCGATTATCGGATTCATGCGGAGCGCATCCTGGACATGTATGCCATTTTGCAGCCGAGACGGCGCGATGAAGCCTTCACGCAAGTGCATATGGATATAGCCGCCGCCTTGCAGGAGGCGTTGGAAGCCATCGTTTTTCACATGCTTCGCCATTATCAAAAATCGACGGGGCATACCCGCCTGGTCATCAGCGGAGGCGTCGGCCAAAACAGCAGCATGAACGGCAAGATACTCAATTCGAAGCTGTTCGACGCGGTATTCGTGCCGTCATTTGCCGGCGATTCGGGCTGTGCCTATGGCGCGGCGGCTTATGTTGCGCACCAATTGCAGCCGGAGCTGCCGTTCAGGCGGGTGTCCCATGCGTATTGGGGAACACCGATAGAGGACGACGAAGTCGGTGCTGTTCTGGCGGACTGGCAGGCATTTTTGCAGATCGAGAAAATGGCCGATCGGGCCGCCCAGGTCTCCGATCTGATTATCGACGGCGCCGTGGTCGGCTGGGTGCAGGGGCGTTGTGAATTCGGCCCCAGAGCGCTGGGCAATCGCAGTATCATCGCCGATCCCCGTATTGCCTCGCATAAGGAAACCATCAACGCGATGATCAAGATGCGGGAAAGTTATCGGCCGTTCGCGCCTTCGGTGTTGGCAGAACGGGTGCGCGATTTTTTCGAGGTGCCGGGCGAGCAGGCCGATTTTCCGTTCATGTCATGCGTGCTGAACGTCAAGCCGGAATGGCGGGAGCAGTTGCCGGCGATAACCCATGTCGACGGCAGCGCCCGCTTGCAGACGGTCCGAAAGGACGACAATCCGCGCTACTGGGAGTTGATCGAGTCGTTCGGCCGCAAGACCGGAGTACCGATTCTGCTGAACACGTCGTTCAACAACAATGCCGAACCGATCGTCGACAGCGTCGATGACGCGGTGGTTTGTTATCTGACTTCGGGGCTGGATTATTTGGTGGTCGGCGATTATCTGGTACGCAAGAAAGGCTGGGAGAATGCCGCCTTGGCCGAGCTGGCCGTCAGCCTGCCGAAAGCGTCGGTTTTGCTTAGGGAAGACTGCTATGTCAGCCATGACGAACGGGGTTTCGGTTATTTCCTGATTTGGAATTACGACACCGCTCGGCGTCATCCGCTGTCGGAGGCTTGGTACAAAATCCTGCAAGCCGCGGACGGACGGCAGAGGCTGGGAGAGCTGATGTTTGTTTTGGGGCTGACCGCTGCGGAAATAAGCCAGGTTTTTGAAGAATTGCCGGCGTTGTGGTCCGACCGCCTGCTGGTTTTGCAGCCCGAGTCCCGGACGGAGGCCGGTTCGACCGTCCGGTGAGCTGGAGTTGTCTCTGAGCGGCTGACGCAGGCCTAGGTCTGCGTCAGCCGCTCGGCGTCACGAGTGGCAACGATTATCGTGATGACGGCGAACTGCGGGGGCGGCGTGCTCAAGCGGAGGCATCGGCAAATTCATGGGAATAGGCCAAGGCAGGCTTTGACTTTTTCCGGGGATTGGCCGCCGCATTGCGTTTAAGCGGCGGTGATGGCTGGGAGGGCAGGCGGGCACATCCCTGTCGCCTCGCCTGATTGATCGTTTGTCCTGACAGGTGGGGCGGCCGATCTTAGGAAGCGGACTGCCCTGATCCCGTCTGCTGCATAGCCTGCCGAAGACTCAATGGACGCATATCGGTCCACACTTCCTTGATGTAATCCAGACATTCCTGTTTCAGCCCCTTGGGCCCGACGGCGCGCCAGCCGCCGGGGATGTCCTTGTATTCCGGCCAGATCGAATACTGTTCTTCGTGATTGACGACGACTTGATAAATGGTGGTGTCTTCTTCTTGGTCCCAGGCCATGGGGTTCTCCGCTGTTCAGATAATTAAGGATGATAGGTCGGTGCATTTACATTGGGTTTCAGTCTTCCTTGGGGAGACGAGTCACGCCTTAATCTTCCTCAGTCGCCGAGTAAATCCGAACGGCGGTTTTTGAATTGCTGACGGCAATGCAGCAACGCTCTCGCTAAGAGTTTCTCCACAGCGCTGTCCGAAATGTTCAGTTCTTTGGCGATTTCCGCGTAAGTCATGCCGTAAACCCGGTTCAAAACGAAAGCTTCGCGCGCGCGGGCGGGCAGTTCGTCGACAATCGACGTAAAGATCGTCAGCTTTTCGTCGATGACCGCTAATTTTTCGGCCGATGGGGACTCTTCGTTAGGCAACAGGGTGGGGTCGGTCGTGTTGAGGTGCCTTTCGGTGACTTTGCGGTGCTTGATGTGATCGTAGGCGAGATTTCTGGCGGTGCGAAATAAGAATCCGCGGGGATGCTCGATCACCTGCTTTTGGATTTCCTTCGAAAAGATGATGAAGCATTCCTGGACCAACTCGGCGGCGATATCCGGGCAGTCGACGATGCGCGCCAGATGGAGCTGCAGTTCGGATTGATGATTGAGATAAATCGCTTCAAGATTCACGCTGGGTTCCCTGTTGTGGTATTGGTTAGCCAAGCCCTGGTCCGGCAATGTAGCTAATTTAATATTGATATAAGTATTATTGTTCTCTTATATTTGGTAACTATAGAGAAAAACATCTAACATGTCTGCTTTGGTATAGCAATTTTTAAGCCAATTCGTTTGATTCAGTTATATCAATGGCTTAGCCTCAAGGCGGAGGGAGGCATGAAATTAAGGAACAGGCATAATGACACAAAAGCCTTGTGTTAAATAACATAGATTAATTAATTTCGGCAGCTATCGTTTCCCATGGCGGAACTCGCCATTTTGGTGGCTGAGGTGATCGAGCCGGCAAGGCGTCTTCTGAGGGATACCCGCCGGTGATCTTTGCACTCGGCTTAACCGCATAATGGAGTCGATATGCTGTTATTTTTATGGCGCTCATCTTGGATAACGATTACCGCTGTCTTGCTGACAGGCATTGTCAGCGGCTTAAGCAATGCGGCGTTGATTGCCTTCATCAATGCCAGCCTGGCCGGGCGGCTCGACCAGTATTTGGCGGCTTGGCGGCTGGGCGGCTGGACGCCTGCGCTATGGTTTGCCGTCCTGGCATCGACCGTCTTGCTCAGCCGATTTGCTTCGCATGATTTGTTAAACCGGTTCAGCACCCGGCTGGCGCGTGATTTACGGCTGCGCGTCAGCCGCTTGATCTTGAGCGCCCCCTACCCCGATTTGCAGAAGCTGGGCAGGGCGGCGCTGCTGAGTCATTTGACCGAGGATGTCGGCGCGATTGCGGCCGCCTGTGAGCTTTTCCCGGTGCTCTGCGCCAATTTTGCGATCGTGGCGGGATGTATGGCTTATTTGAGCTGGCTGTCCTGGCAATTGGCGGCTGTGCTGGCGGGCGTGATCCTGTTCGGCGTGATGACCTTTCACTTGTTCAATTACGTGCCGATGCGGGCGGTCCGTCGGGCTCGCGACGAATACGATATCCTCAGCCGGGGGTTTTCCGCGTTGACGGAAGGCATCCGCGAATTAAAACTTCACCGTCACCGCAGCGAGGCGTTTGTATCCAAATCGCTGGCCGCCAGCGCAGGGGCCTATCGTGAACATTCCTTACGGGCCGCCAGCGGCTATTTATGCATCAATCAGTGGGTACAGTTACTGTACTATCTGACCATCGCCGCGATCTTGTATGTGTTTCCGGTTTGGCACGCGATGACTCAGGAAGTCGTCAGCGGCTACGTGTTGGTGTTTTTGTTCATGATGTCGCCGCTGACGATCCTGACTAACGGCTTGCCGGTGTTCAGCCGCGCCAAAGTCTCACTGAAGAAGTTGCGGCAGTTGGACGACAAGCTTCAGACGCAAGGTCCGGCCAAACGTTGGGCTGAATTAAAGGATCAACATCCTTTCAAGAGCTTGGCCCTGCATGGCGTGACTCACCGTTTTCATCGCGAAAAGGAAAACCGCAACTTTACCTTAGGGCCGATCGATCTGGAATTCCATCCCGGCGAGCTGGTGTTTTTGATCGGCGGCAACGGCAGCGGCAAGACCACCTTGGCGATGCTGCTGATCGGCCTTTACCATCCCGAGCAAGGGGAGATCCATTGGAATGGCTGTCCCATCATCGATGCAGGCAGCCGCGATGCCTACCAGCAGAATTTTTCGGTGATTTTTTCCGACTTTTATTTGTTCGACGAGCTCTATGGGGTGGATAGCGAACGGAATGGCGACGAGATAGCCGATTATCTGCAACGCCTGCATCTGCACCACAAGGTGGACATCGTGAATGGCCGCTTCTCTTCGGTGAGTCTGTCCCAAGGCCAGCGTAAACGGCTGGCGCTGCTGGCGGCCTATCTGGAAGACAGGCCGTTTTATGTATTCGACGAATGGGCGGCCGATCAGGATCCCGAATTCAAGCATTTGTTCTACACCGAATTATTGCCGGCACTGAAGGCGCGCGGCAAGACGGTGCTGGCGATTACGCATGACGATAAATATTTCCATTTGGCCGACCGCTGCATTAAGCTCGAGGAAGGCCGGATTACCGCGGTCGAGACGCCGTTGGCCGACAGTTGGCAGCAGGCCGCGTATTCGCAGCGGCTGGATTCGGCCGCTGCGGAAACGATAACCTCTTGATGATCGGAAGCAAACCATGGCAAAGCTTAAAAAATCATGGCTCTATGCGGGTCTAGGCGCGATCGGGATGATCGCATCCTCGGCCGGCGTGGGGTATGGGTGGTGGTTGCAATCGCTGCCGCCTCTGGACGGCGACCTGCAATTGGCAAGCCTTGCGGCTCCGGCCCGCATCGATACCGACGCGCACGGGATTCCGAGGATTACCGCCGGCAGCCGGACCGATACGGCGCGGGTCTTGGGTTATGTCGCCGCCCGCGACCGCCTGTTTCAAATGGATTTAATGCGCCGCAAGAACGCCGGACGACTGGCGGAGATTTTCGGCGACATGGCGGTCGACAGCGATATTCAGGCGCGGACTTACGGTTTCAATGTGAGGGCCAAGCAAATTTTGCCCAAGTTGCCGGCGCTTCACCGCGAGTATTTGCAAGCCTATGCCGAGGGCGTTAACGGTTATCTGGCGCAGAATCCGACCTTGCCCTTTGAGTTTAAGGTTTTGGGCTATGCGCCGGAGCCTTGGCAGGTGGAAGACAGCTTGCTGGTGGTGTTCGGAATGTTCGAAAATTTGACTGCCTGGGTCGAAGCGGGCGAACGCATGCTGAGCGTGATGGAGAGCACACTGCCGGCCGAAGCCGTGGCGTTTCTGACCCCGGATACCGATCGTTTTACCGACCAGTTGATGCGGCACACGCAATCGCTGAGGCCGGCGCAGCCTGTGCCGGTCAATGCGATGCGGACGCTGCTGGCGGGACGTTCGGGCGATGTCTCGCCGTTGGCGGATGCTTCCCGAGCGGAAACATTGGCGGGTTCGAATGCCTGGGCCGTCAGCGGCGGCAAAACCTTGGATGGCCGCGCGATTTTGGCCAACGATATGCATCTCGGGATTAGCGTGCCGAATATCTGGTATCGGGTCGAACTCAATTATCCCGATGTGCGGGCGATAGGCCTGAACCTGCCCGGAACGCCTTTTCTGATCGCGGGCAGTAATCAGCATGTGGCTTGGGGCATGACCAATCTGGCGGGCGATTTTCTGGATTTGGTCAAGCTGGAGATCAATCCGGATGACGCGGGGCAGTACCGCGTCGGCGACCGCTGGCAACCCTTCGACCTGCGGCAGGAAGTAATCAAAATCAAGGGCGGCGCCTCCAAGACGGTGGCGGTCAAGGAAACCGTATGGGGCCCTGTCGCGCTCAAGCCTCTCCAGGGGCAGCCGGTGGCGATCCGTTGGGTCGCCCTGGACCCGGATGCCGTCAATATCGACATTCTGGAACTGGAACAGAGCCGAACGTTGTCGCAGTCGCTGGCTATCGCCAATCGGGCGGGCGGGCCGCAATTAAACGTGATGTTGGCCGACGAAAAGGGCCACATTGCCTGGACGGTGACCGGAAAAATCCCCAAACGCTTCGGCGGCGACGGTTCGGTCAGCTTATCCTGGGCGGATGGCAAGACCGGTTGGCAGGGTTATGTCGAACCCGCCGCTTTGCCGCGCATCATCGACCCGCCGGAAGGCTTTTTGGTGACCGCCAACGAACGCCGCTTTGCGGCCGATTTTCCCTACGTGATCGGGCATCAGTTCGTGAACGGCTATCGCGCTTACCGGATTAACCAGAAACTCAAGCAGGCGGCACGCCATAATGAATGGTCTCTGTTTAACCTGCAACAGGATACCGAAAGCGAATTTTATGGTTATTACCAGCAATTGGCCTTGCAAATACTGACGCCCGAGGTGTTGGCGCAAAAACCGGAATTGACCGGCTTGCGCGATTATTTGTTGAGCTGGAACGGCAGGGCCGACACCGCAAGCCTGGGCTTACCGGTCTTGATCGAGTTTCGCAAGCAATTGATCGATGCGGTGTTTACGCCGTTTCTATCGGCCTGTAAACGGGCGGACAAGGACTTCGTTTATGCGTGGAATTATGCCGATACGCCTTTGCAGGCCTTGCTGGACGCGAAGCCGGCGGCGTTGTTGCCGGATGCGGGGCGCCAGCAAAACTGGGACCGTTTCATCCTCGCGCAATTGGAAAAGAGCGCGGCCCAGGTCATGGCGCGCAGCCCCGGCGCGGCATGGCCGGAGTTGACCTGGGGCCGGCAAAATATCGTCGGCCATGCGCATCCCTTTTCGAAGGCCTTGCCCTTATTGTCTGCGGCGCTGGATATGCCGCACCTGCCAGTGGCCGGTTGCGGAGGCTATTGTGTGCGGGCCACGGGACCCGATTTTGGCGCCAGCGAACGGTTGGTGGTTTCGCCGGGCCATTTTGAGGACGGCATACTGCACATGCCGGGCGGGCAATCCGGCCATCCGTTATCGGACTATTACAGCGATCAGCAGCCGTTTTGGGTGGCAGGTTTGCCGCTGGCCTTTGCGGGCGGAAAGCCGGAACACAAACTGCTGTTAAGGCCGCAAGCGGCGGACGAGACCGCACAAAATCGGGTAAATGGCGCCGATATTCGGTAAAATACGAGGTAAATCCTGCCAAGCGAGAGCAGGGGCACACAGGGCATGGAGCCCCGTTTGCAACGCTTGCCGATAACCGAAATTTGCAGTACGAAAAGTCTATACTCATCTTATTTGCCAATTGGGAAAACGCTTTGGAATCCGATCTTGACAACACCGTAGACGAACAAGCCGCGGCATGGTTTATCCGTTTGCGTGCGGCCAATGTGAGCCGGCAGGATGAGGCGTCTTTTGTCCAATGGCTCGAACAGAGCGATGCGCACCGCAAGGCATTTGACGAAATCAGCGCCTTGTGGGGCGACGCCGATTTCTTGAAGGGATTGACCGCAAGTGCCCAAAAGCACGGCATCGCCCCTCGATCCGATAAAAAACGCTTCATTCGTTCGACAATGTCCCTGGCGCTGGCGGCCTGCCTGGTGCTGACGCTGGCGTTTTCCGGGCAATTCCGCGTGCTGATCAACGCCGACTACACCTCGGCGGTGGGCGAACGTAAATCCGTGCGCCTGGAAGACGGCTCCACCGTGATGCTGAATACCGACAGTGCGGTTGCGCTCAGCCTGGACGGGACGCAGCGCTGGGTGGAGTTATTGAAAGGCGAGGCGTATTTCGACGTCAAGCCCGACCCTGACCGGCCGTTCATCGTCAAAGCCGATCATTCGACGACCCGGGTGTTGGGTACGCATTTTATCGTGGATCGGAGAAGCGACGGCGATGAAATCAAAGTGCTTTCCGGCCGTGTTGAAGTGTCCGAAAACGGGCACTGGAAGGAGCCTGTCGTGTTGCACGCCGGGCAGGCGGTCTCGGTGAATTCCACCGCGCTTGGGCAACCTGAAAAGTTGGACTCGGCGCTCTCGACATCCTGGGTCGATGGTTTTCTGGTGTTCGAAAACGAAACCCTGGAGAGCGTCGTCAATCAGATTCGCCGCTACCGCTCCGGCATGATCCTGTTCAAAGACGACTCGTTGCGCGCGATGAAAATCAACGGGCGCCTGAGCATCAGGGAATCCGGCGACATGTTGAAAGTCTTGCAAAAGACCCTAGCGGTCAAAATGACTTATTTGACAGACTGGCTGGTGATCGTCGGCTAATGCTCCCTGAATCCTGTCTGCAAGCTAAAATGCCGTAGGCCGATGTGTTAAAAGTATAGACGAGTAGGCAAATCAGCCATTAACAAGAGGACGAAATGAGTAATCTATTTAAACCCATCACTGTGGGGGCGATTACGCTCCCTAACCGTATCGTCATGGCGCCGTTGACGCGCTGTCGTGCCGGCGCCGGAAGAGTCCCTAACGCGCTGATGGCCGAATACTATGCGCAAAGGGCGAGTGCCGGGCTGATTTTAAGCGAGGCGACTAGCGTTTCCGCGCAGGGCGTCGGTTATCCGGACACGCCGGGAATTTGGTCGGATGCTCAAGTCGAGGGCTGGTCCAAGGTCACCCGGGCCGTGCACGCCGCCGGTGGACGGATGTTTTTGCAGCTATGGCATGTCGGCCGGGTTTCCCATCCGGATTACCTGGACGGTGAGCTTCCCGTTGCCCCGAGCGCGATTGCACCACTGGGTCATGTCAGCCTGTTGCGGCCTCTGCGCGAATTCGTGACGCCGAGAGCCCTGGACGCGGCCGAAATTCCGGGCATCGTCGAAGCCTACCGGAAAGGAGCTGAAAATGCCAAACAGGCCGGTTTCGACGGCGTCGAGCTGCATGGGGCCAACGGTTATTTGCTCGACCAGTTTTTGCAGGACAGCACCAACAAGCGCGCCGACCTTTATGGTGGTTCGATCGAAAACCGTGCCCGCTTGCTGCTGGAAGCCACCGATGCCGCGATTTCGGTCTGGGGTCCCGACCGCGTCGGGGTTCACCTCGCGCCCAGGGGCGATGCCCATTCGATGGGCGATTCTGACCCCTTGAGCACCTTTGGCTACGTGGCGGACCAATTGGGCCGGCGGGGTATCGCCTTTATTTTCACCCGCGAGTCATTGGGGGAAAACCGCATCAGTCCCGTCTTGAAAAAACGCTTTGGCGGCGTTTTGATCGCCAACGAGGGCTTCAACCGGGAAACAGCCGAACAGGTGATCGCCGCAGGGGAGGCGGACGCGGTCGCTTTTGGCAAGGACTTCATCTCCAATCCGGATTTGCCCCGCCGCCTGCAACTGAATGTGCCGCTCAATCCCTATCATACCGATACGTTCTACGGTTATGGGCAGCAGGAGCCTGCGGCGGGCTACACCGATTACCCTAGTTTGGTGGCGGAAGCGGGTTAGCGGCTTTACCTGCCAGAATGCGCCAAATCTTCGCAACTTTCATATCGATCTCTAGTCGGATTAATTAAGTCCTCTAACTAAAACGCCGGGATGATCGTCTCAACGGGCCGTATTCCGGTTTGAATCCGGCCTAAATTGACGATTTTTCACGCGATAGCGCCGGGAGGCGCTCGGCAATGCGAAAGAGGACTTGTTGATGAAAAAACCTTAAAAATAGCTTATGTGTTTTTTGTTTTATCGATACAATGGGCACAAAGGGAAAATATTTTTGCATTACCCTCGCCAATGGCCGCTTTTTGATCTAGCAACCTGAGTATCAGGTTGCCTGGACCGTGAATGACCCAAGCCGCCAATATCCGCCAGGGTCTATGAGTCGAGGTCACGATTATGCGATTATTACTGCGGATCTTCATTCTTGTGATCGGCATCTCCTTAGCCACGCATGTTCCCGAAGCCGGCGCCGCCACAGCGACCAAAATAATCAAACACAAGGCCCATGCCGGCAAGAAGCCGTCCGCGGGCGCGGTCGATGTGTGGGCGCGTATTCGTGCGGGAATGAAAATTCCAAGTCCTATTGCGGTAAATACACGGGGACCGGCAAATGACGCGCGTTCCGGATTGACGGATGCCGTCATTCACTCCCGGTCTTCGCCGGCTACGATCAAAATACGTAAAGACTCTGATGGCATACCGGGCTTTTCAAGGCCTACACCGAACAATCCTCCGCAAACAGCGACCGTACCTGTTCAACACTATACCGAATTAGGCCGCGCGAAATTCGGCCAGCCTCGCTATACCGAGCTTGGCAGGAAACTGTTCGGGGCTAAAACTTCCGTAACAACGGATAGCGGTTGTATGCCGCCTTCTGTTAAAAAGCATGAAGGAAACCCGCTCGAAACGGATAACAAAATGGCCTTACTGAAACTGAAGGGACAAAGGGAAATCGGGGAGGCTCATCCCGATTTTCTCCGGAAGAAGGCTCTTGGGGAGTCAAGGAAATCAATAAGCGGGCTCGATGGCGACAAGGCGCTAACGCTTTTAGCGAAACGCCTTCGCAGGGATAAGCCTGTAACAACGGCTACGCCCTGCACCGAGTCGCAACTGGCCGCGGTCAAGGCGGATACTCAACAACAGCGCAAAGGCAACCTGCCCGAAAAAGGGGATATCCCGGCAGGACCTCAAAATCAACAAGCTGCGGTTAATCAACGCATCGATAAATTCATCGCGGCCTATACCCGGAATTCTGATTTTCTTTATCGCGTGGCCGAACGCGCGCATCCTTACCTTTACCATATCGTCGAAGAGCTCAGTCAATATCGGTTGCCGCTGGAGCTGGCATTGCTGCCTATTGTTGAAAGCGCTTATCAGCCCACGGCGGAGTCACCTAAAAGCGCGAAAG
>Ga0208509_1000449_pt1 | contig 14920 bp, 12 predicted proteins | sample LakWasMeta7_HOW4_2_FD_183857 | JGI IMG/M metagenome (GOLD analysis project Ga0208509, IMG submission 183857) | Freshwater sediment methanotrophic microbial communities from Lake Washington under simulated oxygen tension - Sediment Metagenome... | ecosystem: Environmental > Aquatic > Freshwater >...
TGGTCGACAGATCGGAGTGGCCGAGCAGCAATTGCACCACGCGCAAATCGGCGCCATGGTTCAGCAAATGCGTCGCAAACGCGTGGCGCAAGGTATGCGGCGACAGTTCCTTGCCGATGCCGGCTTTCTTCGCATGGCGCTTGATGATATGCCAGAACGCCTGCCGGGTCATGCCTTCCGCCCGGTTTGTCACGAACAGATAATCGCATGGCCGCGCGCCGAGCAGGTCCGGGCGCGCCTGATTCATGTAGGTTTCGAGCCAGCTCATCGCGACTTCGCCGACCGGCACCAGCCTTTCCTTGTTGCCTTTGCCGGTGATGCGGACCACGCCCTGGCGGAAACTGATCTGCTCGAACTTCAGCCCGACCAGTTCGGATACCCGAAGCCCGGTCGCATACAGCATTTCGAGCATCGTCTTGTCGCGCAGGCCGAGCGCATTCGACACCTCGGGCGCTTCGAGCAGCCGTTCGACATCCTTTTCCGACAGCGACTGCGGCAACGGCCGGCCGATGTACGGCGATTCGATCAGCGCGGTCGGATCGACATGGACCCGGTTTTCGCGCAAATAATACCCGTAAAAACCGCGCAAGGTCGAAAGAATGCGTGCGGTCGAGCGGCTGCCGATGCCCTGCTGGTAGCGGAAAGCGAGAAAACGCGACAACTGCTCGCCATCGGCTTCGAGCAGCGATTTGCCTTTCAGCCAGTTTGCGAAAATCCGCAGGTCGCTGCCGTAGGCAGCCAGCGTGTTTTCGCTGAGCCCCTGCTCGGCCCAGGCGGCATCCAAGTATTGATCGATCGCATCCGCGGCTTTCATCGGTACTGTTCCGCCTCGAACCGCAACAATTTGATCTTGATGTCGAGCAAGGCGCCCTCGGTCGCGCCGCAGTAGCCGCCGAGACCGGATGCCGAAACGACCCGGTGACAGGGGATGATCGGCGCGTAGGGATTGTCGCGGCAGGCATTGCCGACCGCCCGGGGCGACGAATTTAAGATGCTAGCCAAGGCCGCATAACTGAGCGTCGCGCCACAAGGAATCCGGCACAGCTCGTCCCAGACTCGGCGCCGGTAAGGACTGCCCTGCGCCAGCAGTTTCAACGCTATCGTGTTGTCCGCACCGGACCCGTAGGCATCGAACACGCGCTGCCAATGCTCGCTGGGCGGCGGCGCCGTCTCATGATCGAGCAGCCAATCGGTATTGACGATCACATCGCCGCATACAGTCAAAGCCAGCCGCCCGGCTGGCGTTTGTATCGAAACGACCTGCTCCGGCCCGGCGCAGTGCGCCACCCATGTGATCGAAAACGGCATCGCTTACCCCTTTATCTTTTGTTGAACAATCCGGCCTTGCCGGTCATCCGTACGGTGTTCACAGGAGATCTGAAACTGTTGGGACATTTCAATGATCCTTATTCGCGCCTGACGCAATCTCATGGTTGACAACAATTCCCGGTTGGGTTCAAAATCAGACTGATTTGCTTGGTTAGGCGCCTAGCCAACTCAGCCTTAACGAAAGTCTTTTTTAATCAAGAGCAAGCCCCCCAAAGACGACGACGTTAACGCGGTTGAGCACTATTCTAACCGAGTTTGCCGAGGAAGCATCCAAAACGGATAGGCCTCGGGTGAACTGCCTCGGCGCTGAGCCAAGGCAGTGGGCAATGCCGAGATTTTCAGGAATGGGGCTTGTTAATGCTGTCTTTCCTGCCCTGGATGCCGATTGCTAGCGATAAGAAGAACAAGTGGCCGCATCCAAGCCATCTCACACTCAACCGCTTCATCAACGGAGGTCAACCACACCATAGCGCAGTGCACCCGTGCAATCCATTTGCATGACTTTCACAATAATAATGGGGAGAATACATATGAAACTGAAAAAATCAGCCTTTGCGCTGATGCTGTCCGGCGTCGGATTTTTCGGCCTCGCCGGCTACAGCAGCGTAAGCATGGCGATCCTTTTTAGCAGTAATGTCTGCAAAAACCAGCAAGGCGAGATAATCGACGAGGCGATGTGCGCGAAACGCGACGCCGCCAGCTTGAAAGGCGCGGAAGAGGATTATTTCCGCGATATGGACTACGGCATCACCAAAGCCCCTGAAGAACTGGCCAAGACGCTGGCTCCCTTCGTGCCCGGCATTACCCCGGAACAGGCAGCCAAGAGCGTCGCGACCGGCCGCAACAACTGGATCGTATGGACCGCAGGTAACGACCGCTTATGGGATACGATCAGTTATCGCAGCGTGGGTAACCTTGATTTTCTGAAAACCCTATCCAATCACCCCAACCTCAAATTCAGTCGCAGCAATCGCTGGAACTACCTGGGCCTGGTCAACGAGCCCTGCTTCGAAAAAGGCACCGGACCACGCAAGGATCGCTTCGGGCTCTGGCTCGACGTGCGCGCGAAAGATTGCGCACCCGACCCGTTCGAAAATGAAGAAAAATACCCCGGCGTAAAATACGGCGCGCGCGGCAACCGGCCCAGCTTTCCAGCCGGCTCCTACTACGGTTATGCGACCGGCATCGTCGGCCTGCGCTTGTTCCCTAATCCGGACTTCGATGCAGCCGCCGAAAAAAAATGGGATCCCGAACGTTACTACACCGATCCGAGTTATTACAACAACAAGGATCTGGTCCGGCCTTACCGTGTCGGCATGTCCTGCGGTTTCTGCCACGTCGGTCCGAACCCGACCAACCCGCCCGCCGATCCTGAAAATCCGAAATGGGAAAACCTGAACTCGAACCCTGGCGCGCAATATTTCTGGATCGACCGGATCTTCTCCTGGGAAGCCGACCCGAGCGCTTTCCCGTTCCAGCTGTTCGCGACCTCGCGTCCCGGCGCACTGGATACCTCGTTGATTTCGTCCGACTACATCAATAACCCGCGCACGATGAACGCGGTTTACAATCTGGTACCGCGCCTGCTGAATGCGAAAAATTTCGGCGAGGAAAAACTCGGCGGCGGCAGCCTGAACAACAGGCAATTGAATGATTATGTCAAATCCGGACCACTGACCGAATTCTACAAAGCCCCGGATACGGTCTTTACTCCGCACGTTCTGAAAGACGGTTCCGATTCGGTCGGAGCGCTCGGCGCCTTGAACCGCGTCTTCATCAATATCGGCCTGTTCAGCGAAGATTGGTTGACGCACTTCAACCCGTTGATCGGCGGCAAGCCCATCACCCCGATAACGATCAAGCAATCACGTAAAAACTCGTCCTACTGGCAAGCGAATGAAGCGCAAACGCCCGACCTGGCGCTGTTCTTCATCGCCGCCACCCGTCCCGACCTGCTGAAAAACGCCCCCGGCGGCGATCAACATCTGACCCAGGACGCGGCCGTCTTGACCCGCGGCAAGGAAGTCTTCGGCGAACGCTGCGCGCGCTGCCATTCCAGCAAGTTGCCGGCTAAAGCTTACGAATTCTTCAAGGGTAGCGACGTCGTCGGCAAGAATTACCTGAAACATTGGGATAATTACTGGCGCTGGACGCAAACGGATGAATTCAAGAAAGCAATCGGCGAGATCGTCAAAAAAGACGATTTCCTGCAGGACAACTTCATGTCCACAGACCTCCGCGTACCGGTCACCTTGCTCGAAACAAACGCTTGCAGCCCACTCGCAACCAATGCGATTGAAGGCAACATCTGGAACGATTTCTCTTCGCAATCGTACAAGAATCTGCCGTCGGTCGGTAAGTACACCGTGCATCATCCGATGACAGGCAAACCCTGGCAATTCGACATGCCGGGCGGCGGCCGCGGCTTTACCCGTCCGGCTTCACTGGTCAGCGTGTGGTCAACCGCGCCGTTCTTTGTGAACAACGCGCTCGGCGAGTTCAACCCCAGCCCATCGGTCGAAGCCAGACTGCAATCGTTCGATAATTCGATCGAGCAACTGCTGTGGCCGGAAAAACGCAAAGGCAATATCCAGTACCAAACTGCGAACGGCAAAATGCTGCCGGGCTGGATCGATAGAACCTTCGCATCCAGCTATCTCAGGGTTCCTAAAGGCTTCCTGCCTGACCTGCTGGATAAACTGGTCGGCAAGATTGACGGCGGCAAGTTTGCAGGCGAACAAGGTCTTGAAATCGGTCCGATTCCGAAAGGCACGCCGGTCAACCTGCTGACCAACATCGACCTGGATCAACGCACCGGTTTGTGGAACAGACTGACACACGGCGTCAAGCTGCTCGATGTGCTGTTCACGCTCAAGCATGACCTGAAGAAGCTGCCGAAAGATGCGACCGATGAGCAAGCCGCGAAGGTCTTCGCGAATGCGGTCGAGCCTCTGGTCAACGCGAGCAAATGTCCCGACTACATCGTCAACCGCGGCCATTATTTCGGCACCGATTACTTCAAGGAAGCCAATAAAGAGCCGGGCCTGAGCGATGCCGACAAGAAAGCGCTGATCGAATTCCTGAAGACTTTCTAAGCCTTCGTTTCGATCGGGAGCGGCACGACGCCGCTCTCTCCGGACACTCAGGGACAGAACAGCGAGACCGCCCGACCGTAACCGATCGGGCGGTCTTCATTCATCAGAGCAGGAGAACAGATAATGACCGATAACTATAATACGGCAACTTACGATTACATCGTCGTCGGCTCGGGCGCGGGCGGCGGCACCGTCGCCGCACGGCTCGCCGAAAAGGGCAAGAAAGTGCTGGTGCTGGAAGCCGGCGGCGACCCCAAAAAACTGCAAGGCGACAACCTGGCCTTCCCCGGCGAAAAACGGCTGCCAGACGACTATGACGTGCCGGTCTTCCATCCGTTTTCGACTGAAAACGAAGCGATGCGCTGGGACTTTTTCGTGCGCCATTATGAAACCGAATCGCTCCAGGCCCTCGACCCCAAATACACCCCGGCCGAAAAAGGCGTACTCTACCCGCGCGCCGGCTGCCTCGGCGGCTGCACCGCGCATAATGCGATGATCACGGTTTATCCGCACAATGCCGACTGGGACGAAGTGGCCCAGATCACCGGCGATGCGTCCTGGAACGCCGACAACATGCGCAAATATTTCGAGTCGATGGAATACTGCCAGCACCGGCCGATCCTCAGAAAGCTCGCCACCTGGCTCGGCATCAATCCATCGCGCCACGGCTTCAATGGCTGGTTCCAGACCGAAGCCGCGCTGCCGCTGCAAGCCTTGGCCAAGGACAAAAAACTGGTCGCGGCGATACTCGACTCCGCGCTCAAGGCGGCCGGCACGCTGCCGAACTTTTTTGAGCGCCTGAAATGGCAGATCGAAGGACTCGCCGATCCGAACGACTGGCGCCTGGTCAAGGAAAACTCGACCGGCCTCCGTTATCCGCCGCTCGCGACCCAAAACGGCAACCGCCACAGTACCCGCGAACGCTTGCTCGTGGTGCAGCAAAAACATCCCGACAATCTGACCATCGAACTCGATGCGCTGGTCACCAAGGTAATCCTCGACGAAAACAACCGCGCGGTCGGTGTCGAATACCTGAAAGGCGCGAAGCTGTACAAGGCGCACGCGAATCCGAGCAAACAGCCCGGCGAGCCGCGCAAAGTCTATGCCGCGAAAGAAGTGATCCTGGCCGGCGGCGCCTACAACACGCCGCAGCTGTTGATGCTGTCCGGCATCGGCCCGAAGGAAGAACTGCAAAAGCACGGCATTCCGGTCAAGCATCACCTGCCCGGCGTCGGCACCAATTTGCAGGACCGCTACGAAGTCGGCGTCGTGAACAAAATGACTCAGGACTGGGAAGTGCTGAAAGGCGCCAAATACGCGCCCGGCGATCCGCAATACAACGAATGGAAGAACGAAAACAAAGGCGTTTACACGACCAACGGCGCGGTGCTGGCGGTGATCAAAAAATCGTTCGAGGAACGGCCGCTGCCCGACCTGTTCTGCTTCGCGCTGCTCGGCAATTTCCGCGGCTATTTCCCCGGCTATTCTAAGCTGATCAAGGACGGTCTGAACTACCTGACCTGGGCCGTACTGAAGGCGCACACGGTCAACCGCGCCGGCGAAGTCCGGCTGGTCTCCAACGATCCGCGCGACCGGCCTTACATCAACTTCCGCTATTTCGAGGAAGGCAGCGACGTTCTCGGCGAGGATCTCGATGCGGTCGTCGAAGGCGTCAAATACGTGCGCCGTATCGCCAAGCCGCTGATCGAGCAAGGCATCCTGACCGAAGAAGTGGCGCCCGGCAAGGACGTGCAAACCGACGAGCAATTGCGCGATTTCGTCCGCTACAACGCCTGGGGCCACCACGCTTCCTGCACCTGCCCGATCGGCGCCGACAACGACCCGATGGCCGTGCTGGACAGCAAATTCCGCGTCCGCGGCATTGAAGGCCTGCGCGTCGTCGACGCCTCGGTGTTCCCGAAGATTCCGGGCTTCTTCATCGTGTCGTCGGTCTATATGATCGGCGAGAAAGCGGCCGATGTGATATTGAACGGTTGATACACGCCGCCGCCTCAAGGGATTGAGACCCTCGGGGGAAACCGGACCGGTCCGCTTCCCCCATTCCTTATCTATCGCGTTGACCGAATTATTTCTCCTTTCGCTGCCGCCTTTTAAGACCAAGCTCCGTCAGGACTCTTCCTTAATCGCCTCAGATTCATAGAGACGCCTAATCGCCTCCGCAACCGCCACAGCCGCCGCCACATCCGCTGTCGCTGCTGTCGCTACAACTACCGCTGCCATTACTGGACGCATCGCAGGCGTTGCTTTCGTTTGTATCAGGAGAACAACAGGAGTTACCGCTGCTCCCGGATCGATTATTCGCACGAAACCTGGAATTGCCGGAGGAGGCGTCCGAAAATGAAGCGAAGTCATTCTCCAGCCTTGCGGTCTGTGCCGACACGACTTCTTCAATTGCGGCGTAACCAGTGCCCGCGAGTACCGATAATCCCTGTAAAGCCACCGCTTCCAGTAATTTTTGATGGCACCCTTCCTGCGTTGACGAACGCTTGGGGTTAAAAGTCAGGTAGAGTTCGTTCTGTCGTTTCTGTAGATAAGTGCCGTAGGGCTTGGAATTTCTGCCGCTCATCAAAAGCGCCAATACATACGAGGTCACGATCAGTGTGAACAATGGGACGCCAACCGCATTTCCGGTTACGAGCGCTTGATGGAGACGCGTTAGTCCCAGGCCGAAAAGCGGGATGAATACGAATGCAATCAGCAGGCAGTCGTAAAATGAGGCGGACTCTTCCGGCAAAAATCCCTTGGCTTTCAAATTGCCGCGAATGACGTCAATTTCCGGCCCTTGAGCATCCCGGATACGGGGATAATCTGAAGAGTTTGTCTTGAGGTGGCGTAAAATTTTTTCTTCAAGAGGAGAATCATGGCCAGTGACAGCCGGAGGCAATATCTCAAATATGTTCTGCCGGCAATTGATATTGATTTTGCCCTGCATGGCCAATTTGACCAAACACAAATCCATTACCCGGCGCGAACCACCGGCTAGATAAGCCACCTCGGCCAAATATAGCTTTCCTTCGGCGAGCAGTTTTTGACGCTTTGCCGCAATCGATTTGGCTTTGCTCCCGAGCATCGCCCACAGGTATAGCAAAAGCGCCATCCCCAAGCTGGCAATGGCAAAAGTTTCGTCAAGGCTGGCGCTTACCTTACTGCACCCGGTCGTCAACAAGAGCAGCGCCGCAAAGGCTGCCAAGGGCCGCTTGAGCCGGCTGCCGAATTCCGGCTTCGGGATCAGCCAGTACTGGCGGGTATTGACCCTGACGAAATGGGTGTCACGGCCGAAACGGATCTCCGCCGGCGGCCAGACGTCGGCGGGCGGCGGGTAGCCGAAAATCGACTCATAGCTGGCCAGGGTGCGGTTGTAACCGTCCCAGTGCTTGATTTTCTCTTCCAGGCCGCCGGGATTCGGGTGATGATGCAGGTCGGCACCGAGTATCTTCGGGCAGAGTTCCCGCCAGTAGGAACGGCTGTGGGTCAGGTGCAGATGCCAGGCCTGATCGACCGCATCGGAAGGGGACGCCCGATGTCCTGCCACCGCCGCCAGCAACAGAAATTTACGGTACTCGGCGATCACGCGTTCGGCGTAAACCGCCGACCAACGGTTGTCGCGGGCGAGGCGCTGGCAGAAAGTGATCTTCGCATTCGGCTCGTCCAGGACAAACGCCTGAATGCGGTGGTAAAGTGCGGACTGTTGCGCATCCATGGAAATACCTCTTCGTGGAATTGAGATTCGACTTGATCATAAGAGGCGCAGCCCTGCCTTGTCAGGCAGGCCGAGCCAATGGCGGCATTTATCGATTAAGAAACGGTTTTTTCGACGCCAAAGTCCGAAATCGCAGCCCTTGCCGTATAATCTAACGCATGAACCATCGTCCTGTCTGACCTCCCCGAGTTTTCGATGACCGGCTATTTAGATGCTTTCAACATCGCGCTTGAATTGGCGCAGAGAATGAGCCTGTTGGCCGTCTCGGCGTATCTGGCGATGCGCTGGACCTGGCTCAGGGAATCGCTGCAAGCCGGGCCCGGACAGTGGGAAAGGCAAGCCGTTGCGGCGCTGTTTTTCGGACTCTTGGCGATGATCGGCACGCACAGCGGCCTGGTGGTCGATGTAGCGGAAGGCAGCGTCCTGAACTGGCGGCCGGATCAGGGAGTTGGTATGCAAAAACCGTTGGCGATCGTCAGTTTTCGCGACATGGTCGCACTATCGGCGGGATTGACCTGCGGCCCCGGCTGCGGCTTTGGAGCAGGCCTTCTGGCCGGCGCCGAACGGTTTTGCCTGGGCGGCTTCACCGCTACCGGCGCGGCGTTGGCGACGGCATTGCTCGGACTCGGGGCAGGCATCGCGAAAGTCCGCAGGCCGCAGGACAGCCAGCGCAGCGCCGGCCTGTTGCTGACCATACTGGCCGGAACGCTAATGCAAAAGCTCGTGGTCGTGCTGTTTTCCGCAGCCCCGGAAGATACCCTCATGCTGATAAAAACGACATTCATCGCCTCCACCTTGGCCAACCTGGCCGGCGTCTTCCTGTTCCTTGCGGTGATGCGCGAACTGGAGCGCGAACGCCTGCAAACCGTCGCCGAATTGCGCGCCTTACAAGCACAGGTCGAGCCTCATTTTCTCAACAACACGCTGAATGCGATCAAAACGATGATCCGCCTCGATCCCTCCCAGGCCGCGCAATCGATCGTCTGCCTCGCAAGGTTTTTCAGCACCTCCCGCCCCTACGCCATGGCCGGCTCGATCACGCTGACCGAAGAGATGGAACAATTGCGCCGCTATCTGGAACTGCAAACGCTTTGTCTGCCGGAGGGCATTACCCTGGATTTTCACGCTGACGTCCCGGGAGCGCTAGGCGACTGCCGCGTCTTGCCGCGCAGCCTGGTGACGTTGGCGGAGAATTGTTTCAACCATGGCCTGCGGGGCAAGACCGGCGTATTCCGTCTGAGCGTGATTGCCAGGGATGCGGGGAACCGGGTCGAACTGAGCCTCTCCGACAACGGCTGCGGCATTCCGCCGGAACGCCTGGCCCTGCTCGGGAAACGGCCTGTCAGTTCACGGACCGGCAGCGGCACGGCGCTGCATCATCTGCACCAATGCCTCGATCTGGCTTATCGACACGCCGCCCGGCTCGACCTTCACAGCATGGAAGGCGAAGGCACCCGCATCGTAATCTCCCTGCCGAAACGGACCCAGCCATGATCACTTTACGGCGTGTGCTGCTGGTCGATGACGTGCCCTACGCACGAGATGACCTGAAGGATATTCTGGGGCGCCGGCATGCCGATATCGAAATCGCCGGGGAAGCCGAGAACATCGCCAAAGCCTGGGCGTTGCTGCAAGCCGATAACGCGATCGACGGCGTGTTTCTCGACATCGACCTGCCGACCGAGAGCGAGCGCGCCGGCCTCGATTTTGCCTACAACTTGAACCGTCTGCCGTGTCCACCCTGGATCATCTTCGTTACCGGATCGAGCAAGCACGCGCTGGAGGCGCATCAGTTACACCCCGCGCATTACCTGTTGAAACCGCTGGAGGACCGAGCGGTCAATGCGGCGCTCGACTGGGTCCGCAACCATTATCCCGTGCATCGGAAAGTCACAGGCCGCATCGCGGTCAAACATAAGATCAGAAACCGGGACGGCGACGACGAATTCTGCCATGCCTTCATCACACTGGAGGACGTCGTTTACGTCCAAAAAAACAACAGCGCCTCCACGCTCAAAATCAAGCTGCAAAACGGCGAGACGCTCGACGGCATCACTGGCGGCTTAAAAGATTGGGAAATGGGCGGCTTGCTGCAAATCCACCGAAGCTGCCTGGTCAATCTCGATCATGTGCAGGGTTTGAAACCCAGACCTGGCGAAGAACAGGCCTATAAGGTGTATTTCAAGTCCTGCCCGGACGAACTGCCGATTGGCCCTAATTATTTACCTATTCTGCGGGCAGCCCTGACCGGAGATATGCTCAGACAGCCCCCTAAAGGCCGGTGAGCGCGGCGCATTCATCGAGGGACGCCGGATGCGCTACGCTTGTCCGGCCTACCCAATGCCTTACCTTAACAGCATGGTTAAAAGGCCTCGTCTTGCCGAAGAGAACGAATTTCACGCTTTTCGGCCCGGCAAGACGATCGAGGAAAATACGGCGGACCATCCAAGCCCTATGTGGCTTGCTGTTTGCGCTCGCCATTTAGCAATCTTGATGGCCGTCTTTCTTGGAGAAAGACCACGTCAGCACTCTCTTGGACTGATCATAAGTCGCTATCCCGGTACAGGTTGCACTGTCCAGGAGCGTCAATTCCAATGGCCATAGCACCAACTCGGCCAAGCCTGCGGTAAAGACATCTGCCGCCAGATAGGGAATGATCCGAATTTTATAAGCTTGATGAAGTCCGGATTCAAATTCGAAAATATCTTGTTTATTGCCTTTTTTATCGGTATCTTCGAGCTTTGGCGCGCCTAATTTTGAAATTAGATCCGATCTCGACGCGCCGATGCCGACTCCGGTCAGGTCGGCAGGCCCCGGTTGTGTTGCCGCTTTGTACACGGAACAGCCGGCAAGAGAAAAAATCATTAAGACTTCCAACAAAAACTTCATGATCTGTGATCCTTTTGGTAAAAAGAAAACTCAGCGGCAGAACGTGAAGCCCGTTTCTCGAAAAAGAGTCATCACCCTTACCGTGCCATACGCCGCTTTTGAAGCCGCTCCGTATTGCTGCTCCCAAGCTGAACCACATCATAGAGAGGGAATCCGCCCTCGTCTGCAAGGAGGCGTAAAAGGCAGGATTTCAGGGGTGAAAGCCGGCTTTTCGAACGCCAAAGACGGCATGGCCTTGATGCGGGAAAATTCGCGCGGCAGCGATCTGTGGGTTATCCAGGATCTTCAGAATAAAGTGCCAACGACCCGGGAGTTCTTTCACTCATGAAAATTGCCATCATCGGCACCGGCCATGTCGGCTCGGCGACCGCTTATGCGCTGGTGCTGAAAGGCCTCTGCGATCATCTGGTGCTGGCCGGCAGGAATCTTGCCAAAGCCCAGGGCGATGCGCTGGATTTACAACATACGCTGGCTTTTTGCGAACGCGCGATGATCATCGAAAGCGCCGCGCTCGAAGAGGTTGTCGATAGCGACATCCTGGTCGTGACCGCCTCGATGCCCACCTCAAGCCCTATGTCTTCACGCCTCGAACTGGGTCCTGCCAATGTCGGGTTGTTCCGGCAATTGATTCCGATGCTGGCGCGCAACAATCCGGATGCGATTTTGCTCGTCATCACGAATCCGGTCGACATCATGACTTATCTGGCGACGCAGATCTCCGGATTTCCGTCCACAAGAATCATGGGCATCGGCACCCTGGTCGATTCGGCCCGCTTCCGGTCGCTGCTGTCAGTGGAGCAGCAGATCCATCCCGACGATTTGCGCGCCTATATCCTCGGCGAACATGGGGCAAACCAGTTTCCGTTGTTCAGCACCGCCTCGGCCGGCAGTGAGCCTATCGACGACAATCCCTCGCACCGCGCCATTTTCAACGCGGTGTACAATGCCGGTTTTGATGTTTATAACGCCAAGGGTTACACGAACTATGCGATCGCCGCGGCGGCCTGCGAGGTGATCCGGGCGATCGTTTACGACTCGCGCCGAACCATTCCGCTCAGCACCTACCTTGATGACTGGCTCGGCATTCGGGATAATTGTTTCAGTATTCCGGTCGTGGTCGGCCGGCGCGGCATCATCCGTCATCTCCATCCCGACTTGAACCGGCCGGAAAAGAAAGAGTTGGAAAAGGCCGCAAGATTGATCAAAGACCAGATCGATCGCCTGCTTTTGCCCGAAGACAGCTTGAATTAACCTGGAAACCCGCATGCATTCCCATCTCCCCGAATCTCATCGCACCCATCGCACCGGCTGGCTGCGCGCCGCAGTATTGGGCGCCAACGACGGCATCGTCTCGACGGCCAGCTTGATCGTCGGGATCGCGGCTTCACAGGCCACGCAGCATGACATTCTGCTGGCCGGCGTTGCCGGAGGGGTGGCCGGCGCGATGTCGATGGCGGCCGGCGAATATGTCTCGGTCAGTTCGCAGGCCGATACCGAAAAAGCCGATCTAGCGCGCGAACGCAAGGAACTCGAGGAAAACCACACCTACGAATTGAACGAGCTGACCGCGATTTATATCCAGCGCGGCCTCGATCCCTTGCTCGCCGAACAAGTCGCGGTCCAGTTGATGGAACACGACGCGCTCGGGGCGCATGCGCTGGAAGAATTGGGCATTTCTGAGCAAGGCACCGCCCGTCCGCTGCAGGCCGCCCTGACTTCGGCTGCCACCTTTGCGATCGGCGCGGCGCTGCCTTTGTTGGTGGCTCTATTTTCACCCGTCCCTATTCTCGCCGTCACGGTGTCGTCGTCATCACTGCTGTTTCTGATGCTGCTCGGCATCGTCTCGGCCTACACCGGCGGTTCGAGCCTGATCAAGGGCGCGGTTCGGGTCACCTTCTGGGGCGCGCTCGCGATGGGTCTGACCGCCGGCGCCGGTGCGCTGTTCGGCACGGTGGTTTAACGCGGCGATGTGGTTTGTCTATATCATCCTCTGTAGCGATGACACCTTGTATACCGGCATCACCAATGACGTGCTAAGACGCTTCGAGCAGCACGCGAAGGGGCGCGGCGCGAAATATTTCTACGGCCGCCGACCGCAGCGGCTCGTTTATCTGGAATCGGGCCATGACCGCAGTTCCGCGACCCAACGCGAGTCGCAACTGAAAAAACTGAGCAAGCGCGAAAAAACGCGGCTGATCGAGTCGGATTACAACCGGATCGACGCTTTCTTGAACGATTCGGCCGTGCCGCAAGCGGCGAAAGACCATGCCTAATCCCTCACTGATCCATATCTTCGGCGAAGTGCTGTTCGACCATTTCCCGGACGGCAGCCGCGTTCCGGGCGGCGCGCCGTTCAATGTCGCCTGGCATTTGCAGGCCTTGGGGCAAGCGCCGCGGTTGATCAGCCGTATCGGCGATGACCCGGAAGGACGGGAAATCGCCCAATTGATGCGCGACTGGGGCCTGCGCCCCGATGCGCTGCAAATCGACCCGATACATCCGACCGGCAGCGTGCAAATCTCGATTGCTGACGGCGAACCACATTACGACATCGTCGCCGATTGCGCCTACGACTTTATCGACCCGAGCCTTTTGGCCGAACAATGCAGCGCAGGCATCCTCTACCACGGCTCGCTGGCGCTGCGTAACCCGGTCGCGCGCGCCGCCTTGCAAACGGCCAAGGCCAAGCATCGAGGCAAGATTTTTATCGACGTGAATCTGCGTCCGCCCTGGTGGGAGCCCGGCACGCTGCTGCCATTGTTGCACGATGCGGCCTGGATCAAGCTGAACGAAGACGAACTGATCACGCTATGCCGCGGCCCTGCCGATTTGGAAACCGCGATGCTGGCGTTCTTCGAACAGTTCGATCTCGAAACCTTGTTCGTGACCCGAGGCGCACAAGGCGCGCTGGTTTATGACCGGCAGCATGGGTTTATCTCGATCGAACCGCCTGAATCAACCGGCGTGGTCGATACCGTCGGCGCGGGCGATGCATTCGCCGCGATACTGCTGCTGGGTCTGACCCTTCAATGGCCGCTGCCTACGACGCTGGAACGCGCGCAGGCGCTTGCGAGCGCATTGGTGGGCAGACGCGGAGCGACTGTGGCTGACGAGGTTTTTTATCGCGACCTTGCAGCGCTCTGTTGACAGAGATAACCTAACGGATATTCCCGGCTTTCCACGGTAGCGGAGGAGCCGAAAGTCTCCCGCGCAGAAAGAAAATTGCTGCGCGGGAAACTTCATAGAAAGTTGCTGATTAATTTGGCTTTCTATAGTAGGAATCGTCCTTGTCTAGATGGCAGTCTTTGTTTCTTTTTCCATTAAACTCATACGTGGTGCCGTACTCGTCCGTACCATAGCCGTCCATCTTGTCTCCATCGTCATGTATTCTCCCGTACATGGAGTATCCGTAGTCATCGTCTGACGTGCTGGTAGTATGCCAGGAATTCTCGTCCTTATTCATATATGCATGGGCATATTTGAATTTATGATCAAGCCTGTCGCTGTGACCGTATCCTGGGGAGTAGTCATCGAATTTTATACAATCCTTAAACTTCTTCCCGTAGTTGTTTTTGAACTCAACCTCGTAAGTAAACCCACCCGGCCCCTTATCGTAGTGCTTTTCGTAGTCACCGCCATCCTCCGCTAACGCAAGATTCGTGCAGCCGAGCGCGATCCCGATACTAACGGCAAAGCCGAGAAAGTTACGTTTAAAGAAACCGCTATTATTTAAGTTACTCATGGTTATCTCCTAATCAATAGATTAAAATGCAACGCCCAATATAAATGATCGGTATACCGTTGCTCTTAATGGCGCCCTGTCGAGTACAACGTGTTGGCAAGGGCGCACTAAACCTGCCATCAAAACCCGGAATACAATAATAAA
>Ga0208509_1000450_pt1 | contig 14909 bp, 16 predicted proteins | sample LakWasMeta7_HOW4_2_FD_183857 | JGI IMG/M metagenome (GOLD analysis project Ga0208509, IMG submission 183857) | Freshwater sediment methanotrophic microbial communities from Lake Washington under simulated oxygen tension - Sediment Metagenome... | ecosystem: Environmental > Aquatic > Freshwater >...
GCCGGATTGGTCTGTTGCGTACGCTGATAATAGAAATAAGCGGCAGCACTTAACGCGATGAATGCAATAATCAAAATGATGTTTTTAAATAGTTTCATAGCAGGCTAATCTATTGATGGAGTGTTGGTAGTAGGCAAAGCATTAACGGTCGCGCTCGGCAGTGACTGAATCATTGCATGATCCAAGGAGCCCATCGCCTGGGCTAGTGTAGCGCGTGTGATGTTGGCGTTAAGTGCAGCCTGAATTTGCTGTTGATGTGCGCTTGCTAGGGCACTTTGTGCATTGAGTGTATCAATAATATTACCTACACCTGCTTTGTAGCGCCCAAGCGCTACGCGATAAGACTGCTCCGCGCTTGCTACCAGCACGTCGGTCGCGCTCACAGATTCCAGTGCGGTGCGTAAGTTCTGGTAGGCCGTCCATACATCTAACGAGATTTGCAGCCGCAAGCGATCACGTTGTGCCGCACGTAAATCTGCAGTCGCTTCAGCTGCACGTATTCTGTAGGTTGGGGCGTATCCGTTGAACAGCGGGATTGCCACCGTCAAGCCCACGGTTGAGTTGTTGCTGGTTGCCAGGCTAGAACCATCCTGTAGGTTGTTGGACATAGAAACCGAAATAGTAGGTTTTGCTGCGGCCTTACTTGCATCAATGCTGGCTTGTGCTGCTTTCAGTTGCGCCTCGCTGGCAATCAGGTCGGGCCGTCGCAAGCTGGCTTGCTCTATTAGTAAGTTAACATCGCTCAATATGTTGGCAGATGGTATAACTGTATTGCTCACTAAGCGTATTTGCTGGTTGGCCGGTAAGCCCATGACATTTGCTAGGTTGCCATAAGCGGTTTGCAAGCTGCCTTCGTTGGTAATGCGTGTCAGCGTCAGTTGTGCGTAAGCGGTTTGCGCTTGCAATTTGTCTGCGGGGGTTGATACGCCAGCGTTATATCTTGCTTCGGCTGCTTTAAAGCTTTCGTTACCTGCACGTTCCGCCTGTAATGCAGCCTCTACTGCGGCAGTCTTGGCTTGCACTTGATAAAACGCTACGGTAGCTGCAAGCAGCACATTCTGTACTGTGCTGCTTTGGCTAGCGCTGGCTGAGAGCAATAATTGGCGCGCACTCTCTAAATTTGCATTGCGGTTCCCAAAGTCATACAAGAGGTAGCTCGCCACCAGACTATTGCTTAAATTCAGGTTCGGGTTGTTGCGTGTTGCTGATTCCGGTTGTAGCACGCTCAGGTTGCTGCTTATATTATCGGTTAAAGTGGGCAGGTAAGCTGATTTTGCAATACCAAGCTGGGCTGCCTGTACGCGCGCACTCGCCCAAACTTCACTGGTTTGTGGGTTATTACACAAACTGGCATTGGCAACTTCTGCCAATGTGAGGGGTTTGGCAAAAGCTGATGCGGATAGCTGGTCTGCGCAGGGTGCATCTAGTGACTGATAGCCATCCGTGAGTTTTGGCAATGCAAATAGCTTGGTTTGCAGTGGGTCGTTCTTCTTGGCATGTTGATCTTGGTACCAGATGCTATCTTCAGCAAAAGCCTGGTGAGTGATCAGCACTAAGCTAGCCACACATAAGCGTATGTTTATATTGGTCTTTGGCACAATGTTATATTGAATCTTTTTTGAGGTTGAGGCGCATGATGCAAACTTTATCCCTAAGCAGTCAGTGTCGTCATTGCTGAAAATGACTGGTTAATGATTATGAAGCTAATCATACATAATAGTTGCAATTCTAAATGAGAACAGTTATCATTAGCGCTTAATTTACTTAGTTTTACATTTGTAAGGGTTATGTAAAGCTTAAATAATCATTTTTAGCCAGCCAGTAAGTGTTGCACATGCAATAGACTTAGTTAGCCAGCGATTGACATTTATCATTAGGATACTAAAGCATGATGTTGACACAACATAAATCACTGACACAAAAATCACTGTATTTAGCGGTGATGCTGGCTTTACCAGCCGCAAACGCAATTGCAGAAGAGAAAGCGCCAGAAGTAGCGCCACAACAAACACTGGAAGAGGTAAATGTAAAAGCAGCTTCAGTCAGTGAGATTGGCGGCTACCAAGCAACAAAAACCCGCGTAGGCAAAGTGTTGCAAGACCCACAAGATATTCCACAGGCAATTACTTCAGTGACGCATGATTTAATGCATGACCAGCAAGTAAGCTCATTGCGTGATGCATTGCGCAACGTTTCTGGCTTAACTTTTAACGCGGCTGAAGGCGGCCGCGGTGGCGATAACTTCAATCTACGTGGCTTCTACACATTTGGTGATATCTACTTAGATAATATGCGCGATACAGCGCAATACTACCGTGAAACATTCAACTTGGACCAAGTGGATGTACTACGTGGTTCTGCAGCAATGCTGTTTGGTCGTGGTCAAGCAGGTGGTGTTATTAACCAAGTGACTAAACTAGCTAAGCTTGAAGATAAGAACACAGTTACTGGGAGCTTAGGTAGTTACGATTACCACCAGTTTACCGGTGACTTTAATAAGAAGCTTGGCGAGACCACTGCGATTCGCCTTAATGTCATGGATAGGCACGAAGAAAACTATCGTAAAAATCCGACGACAGGTGACAGACCAGAGACTGATCGTCAAGGTATCGCAGTTAGTTTTGGCACTGGTATTGGTACAGAGAACGAGTTTTACTTGAACCATGTATATACAAAAACACGCGATGTACCAGATTTTGGTATTCGTTTTGCAAGCAACAAAAGACCAATAAACACTGCAAGCATAGATGACAAGACGTTCTATGGCACCAGTCGTAATTTTGACGACAGTGAAACCCAAGTAACTACTGGTATCTTTACCCATAAATTCTCTGAAGATACACAGTTGCGTACTCAAGTTAGGCATGCGGAATACGACCGTGGCTATTGGGCACAAACGCCTAGTGCGTTAACGCCAACAGCGACTGGTACCGGAGGCTCAAATGGTAATCAGACAAGAACCTCAGAATATAAAACAAATATGATCCAGACCGACTTCAGTACCAAGTTTGAGCTTGCTGGCATGAAAAACCAGTTCCTTGCCGGCGCGGAGTATTTGAAAGAAGATTCAGAGCGTAACTCCTTGCAGGCATTTAATGCGAGAACAGGTGCTTCATATGGTAATTTGAGTAACACGACGAGCCCTACCCTAGCTTCACAGATTGCGCTTAATGGTGTGTTTTATAAGAGAGGGGTAGAAAATTTTACGCGACCTTCTACATTCCAAGCCGATAACTATGCTGTTTATATGCAAGACACCATAGAGTTTGTGAAAAACTGGGATTTGTTAGTGGGTCTGCGTCGCGATGAAATGAAAGCTGATTATGCAAGCACAACTAAGTCACATTTAAACTATGGTGAGAATAGTTACCGTACTGGTTTGTCTTGGCACCAAACACCAGATAGTCACTACTACGTGAGTTACAGTGATTCATTTAGTCCAACAGCAGATTTGTATCAATTGACGGTAGCACCTTTACCTCCAGAAAGAAGTAAAACTGTAGAAGCAGGGGCAAAATGGCTGTTCCTAGATGGTGACTTGTCGTTCCGTACAGCGTTATACCGCACAACCAAAGATTGGGAGCGTAATACAGACTTAGAAGCTACAGCCGCAATCCTTACTAAAAAGCGTCGTACCGATGGTTTAGAGTTTGAAGTGGCAGGTCATTTGACTGATAACTGGGAAGTGTTTGGTGGCGTGGCATTTATGGACGCTAAAATCCTAGAAGTGGCTCAAAACATTAGTACAGGTAATAACGGACCAGCTGGGACGATATATAGTGCAGACCCAAGATTCAAAGGCGAACGTGCACGTAATACTCCGCCGATGACATTTAATATGTGGACAACTTATACCATTGCAAGTAAATGGAAAATTGGTGGAGGTTTTGAATCTAAAGGTGAACGTTATGGTTACCAGCCTTCAGCGGCCAATGGTGGCACTACTTTTGTAAATGGCGCATTCAAACCAAACACGTTGCCAGGTTACACCCGTTGGGATGCAATGGCATCTTATGAAGAAAAGAAATGGGCAGTGCGCTTGAATGTTAAAAACATATTTAATAAAGTTTATTACGACTCACTGTACGACAATGGTGGCTTTAGCACACCAGGAAACAGCAGAACCGCAATCTTAACCACTGAGATCAAGTTCTAACTTGTTATGCTAAAAAAGCCATGAGTAGTCCTCATGGCTTTTTCTGTTTATTATCTGGTTTATAAAAGCGGGTTCGAGGTGCATTGTTTTAAGTTGTGTGCACCTAAATTGAATTATTTTTGCCTACAAATAGTCGATAGCATAGTGGTGATTAAAGCACCGCCATCATTACAACATCGCTCACACGTGGGCTAGAACTTAAATTAATAAAGGATTTAATATGCGCATATTGTTCGCTCTATTGGCTTTACTCCCTATTTACGCAAATGCGGCGGCAGATTGTCCTGTGCATCCAAAAGAAGAGTGGGCATCAGAAGATACGCTTAAAAAAGCATTGGCGGATGAAGGCTATACCATCAAGAAATTTAAAGTAGATGGTAATTGCTACGAGATTTATGGCCGTAATAAAGATGGCAAAAAAGTGGAAATCTACTTTGATACAAAAACCTTGGCAATTATCAAGGCCGAAGGTATTAAAGACTAACTCAACGTTAGTACAATCTAACAATTAGCGCAATTTAAGGGAATCGTATGTTGCAGCATGTGCCTGATGTACTAACGGCTGAAGAGCTGGCAGAAGCCAGGCGTTTACTTGCTAATGCGAGTTGGGTTGATGGCCGAGTCACTGCGGGAACCCAAGCTGCAATTGTGAAAAATAACCAACAGCTGCCGGAAAATGCACCCGAAATACGTGCGCTCAGGCAGTTGGTGCATATGGCGCTTGGTCGTAATCCACTGTTTTTCTCTACGGCACTACCTTCTAGAATTTTGCCGCCATTTTTTAACCGCTATATTGGTCAAACTAATCACTATGGTTTTCATGTCGATAACGCGATGCGCATGATGCCAGACGGCAGTGGTTATGTGCGTGCCGATGTCTCTGCGACTTTATTTCTATCAGAGCCGGATGAGTATGAAGGCGGTGAGTTGATGATAGAGGACACCTTTGGTCGCCACGCATTCAAATTGAAAGCAGGCAGCATGGTGGTGTACCCATCGTCTTCTGTGCATCAAGTGACACCTGTCACTAAAGGTGCGCGGGTGGCCTGTTTTATGTTTATTCAGAGCATGGTGCGTGACGCAGAAAAACGTCGCCTGCTGTACGACATGGATATCTCGCTGGCGCAGTTGCGTCAAACGGTGGGTGAGTCTGAAGCCGTTGTGCATTTAACCGGTGTGTACCACAATCTTTTACGTCTATGGGCTGAGTAATGGCTTTGCTCAGCAAGTTAACAGCGATCCCGCCTGGCATTCAAACCGCAGAAGATTATCTTGCTCATGCCCAGCCAAGATTAAGTCCAGAGGTTTTGCATTACCTTGAAGGCGGCTCGGGTAAAGGCATCAGTTTAAAGGCCAATTTGGATGCATTTGACCGAGTGCAATTGATGTCTAGGCCGTTGGTGGATGTAAAAGGCGGCCACACACGCCTCAATTTATTTGGGCAAAATTTTGAGCATCCCTTATTGCTCGCTCCAATCGCATACCAGCGCTTGTTTCATGATCATGGTGAAAAAGTGAGTGCCATGGCCGCCAATGCACAAGCTGGGCAAATGGTCGTCAGTAGCCTTGCCAGCCAATCACTAGAGGAAATTATCGAAGCGGCAGGCCAACCCCTATGGTTTCAGTTGTATTGGCAGGGCGACCGCCCACGTACTTTGCGCTTGCTCAATCGTGCATTGTCAGCAGGTTACAACGCGGTAATGTTTACTGTGGATGCCCCAGTGAAGCAGGCTGTCATGGCCTTGCCTGACAGTATGCGTGCGGTGAATCTGGAGTCTCCATTATCGCAACCGCCCGTACAGGCACATCAAAGCCTGGTGTTTGATGGCTGGATGTCGCAGGCGCCAAGCTGGGATGATGTTGCTTGGTTGCGAGATCAAATCAAAGTGCCACTGCTGGTGAAGGGCGTATTGCATACTGATGATGTTGCCAGCATCTTGCGTCTGGGTTGCGATGGTCTGGTGGTTTCAAATCATGGTGGGCGTGTGTTGGATGGTGTGCCTAGCAGCCTTGTCGTGTTACCTGAAATTGCCAATATGGTTGCCGGCAAAGTTTGCCTGCTGTTTGATAGTGGCATCCGCCGCGGGCAAGACGCATTTAAAGCACTGGCGCTGGGTGCCGATGCAGTGATGATTGGCCGACCTTATATTTGGGGGCTGTCTGTGGCAGGTGCACTTGGCGTTGCCCATGTGATACGTTTAATGCGTGATGAGTTGGAGATGACCATGGCGCTTTCTGGTGCCGCTACCTTAGCTGATATTAAGTTAAGTCACCTATCTTGAGTTAAGTTACTTTGGCGCGAATGCGATAGAAAAATAATGATAAAGTGGACATTGTTCGTACGTTTAACCCATTGGCTAGTCGCTGTAGGGGTGATTGTTAATTTCTTTAATGAATCTGGTTATACGCACCGCTTGATAGGCTATATCTGCGCTGGGTTAGTGCTGTTACGCTTAATTAATGGTTTTTTCTTTGCACGTGTTGAGGCTTCAAAGCTGCATTTGCCCGGAGCTAACGAGATTAAGTCACATGTTCAATCGCTGCTGAAACGTGAGAAACATGATTACGTTGGGCACAACCCCTTGGGTCAATATGCGGTTTACGTGATGTGGGTGTTGATTTTCTTGCTAGCGCTTACAGGCTGGCTGAGCCGCACAGATGAGTTGTGGGGAGAAGATTGGCCTGTTGATCTGCACGAAGCTTTATCTTACTCATTACAGGGCGTGGTTGTTCTGCATTTGCTGGCAGTGACGGTGCTATCCAAGTGGCTGGGTAAAAACCTGATTGGTGCCATGATACGTGGTAAATAATCATGGTGCTGCCCAGCTTATTTTAGGCTCATCTATTAATAAACTAGCTCTTAATGTAGCTTTGTAGCTGCTTAATCAGCTCTTGCTGGTATGCAATGGTTTCTTTTACTAAGTCGCCTATCGAGAGCACGCCTACCACTTTCTCGTCCACCACTACAGGTAAGTGTCTGATACGGTGCTCTGTCATTAGTGATAGAGCATGTTCAACAGAGTCGTTGGGGCTGGCAGTTAACACTTTGCTGGTCATCACTTCGTTGATTGAGGTGGTTTTAGATGAGCGGCCTTTAAGAATTACTTCACGCGCGTAATCGCGTTCTGAAAAAATACCGACTAAGTTTTGCCCGTCCAGCACAATTAAAGCGCCAATTTTGTATTCAGCCAAGATGACTAGCGCATCAAATACAGGGCGGTGCGGTGCGATTGAAATAACCTCTTTATACTTTTTACCATCTAGTAATTGTTGTAGTGTTTTCATGCTGCTCTCCCTTGTGATGCGTAAAAATACGTTCAAAAAAGTGTTGTGCAAAAAATACTGTATAAACAGTAAATATACACCAATAATTACTTTTACCAATGGTATTAGAGGCTAAAGTCGATTGGTACCTTTATGGCTAGATAGTGAGTTTTTATGATTAGTGTGTATTGGCTTAAATGTTTTAGTTTTTAGCTAACCTCTAGTAGATTTTGCGCTATCCCCTAAGTTTTAGGGGATAGCGCATTAACCTTTGTTGTGCGGCATCATGCAAGCAACTGCCAAGCCATGCCTAAAATGCCACCAGCGATAATTACTAAGATGACATTGGCTTTGTACTTGAATATTGCAAGTGTCGCTAAAGCGGTCAGTGCAACCGAGAGCCAATCAATCTGACCGGTAAGCCCTTGTGGTGAAAATACATGGTACGCAAAGAACAGCGCTAAGTTAACGATAACGCCAACCACTGCTGCGGTAATGGCGCTTAATGGTGCAGTGAATTTAAGGTTGCCATGCGTAGTTTCGATGAACGGACCACCTAACAAAATAAACACAAAGCTCGGCAAGAATGTGAAAAATGTAACAACTGTTGCTGCAATAAACGCTGAAGCAAATAGAGCGTCAGCGCCAAATGTTTGCGTCACCCAGCCACCAATAAACCCTACAAATGTCACCACCATAATCAGCGGGCCAGGCGTGGTTTCCCCTAGTGCTAGTGCATCTATCATTTGCGTAGGGGTTAGCCAGTGGTAGTGTTCAACTGCCCCTTGGTAAACATAAGGTAATACCGCGTAAGCACCACCAAAAGTCAGTAAAGCCGCTTTGGTAAAAAACCAGCCCATCTGCGTAAATGCCCCTTGCCAGCCATAATTTGCCATTAACACTGCCATGGCAATTAGCCATAGCGCCAAGCCGCTGATGGCCACTTGCCATAGCCTACGCCAGCTAAAGAGTGCGTGTTCCGGGGTAGATGTGTCGTCATCAATCAGTGCTGCGCCGTAGCTCTTTTGTGCAGCACCGTGACCCCCACCCAATTTAAAGTAGTTAGGGTAATGTTTGCCGCCAACGTAGCCTATCAGCCCGGCAGTTAAAACAATAAGTGGAAAAGGTAATTTAAGTATAAAAATAGCTAAAAAGGCTGCAGCAGCAATGCCCCACATAAGCTTGTTTTTAAGCGTGCGCAGGCCGATTCTATATGCGGCGAACATGACAATCGCAACTACCGCAGGTTTAATGCCATATAGCGCGCCGGCAACTGCAGGTACTGAGCCATAGGCCATGTAGATATAAGCTAGCCCCACCAAAATAAAGAACGAAGGTAGAAAGAATAAGGTGCCAGCAACAATGCCACCCCAAGTGCGGTGCATGAGCCAGCCGATATAAGTCGCCAATTGCTGCGCCTCTGGGCCTGGCAGTAACATGCAGTAATTTAATGCATGTAAAAAACGCTTTTCTGAAATCCAGCGTTTATTTTCAACTAAATCATGATGCATGATGGCGATTTGCCCGGCAGGACCGCCAAAACTGATAAAGCCAAGCTTGAGCCAGTATAAAATGGCTTCTACAAATGGTAATGAGTTAGGGGCTGAGTTTAGATTTTTGTTGTTATGTGCGTCCATAGCTTCTCCTCTAAGGCATTATGCCATAAGATTTGAGCAGGCCTTGGACGTGAATGTCTTGAAACGGGGAGGCTGCTAATTCCCCATGATTTGGATGGTAATATCTTTTAAACGCAATCGCAAGGCGATTAAGCTAGCTGACAGCAAACAGTGGCTAAGTAAAAGTCGGTTACCTAGCCACTACCTACGGATTCTTCAATTGGCGATTATGCTCGCCTTATGTTTAACTAAGCTGCTGAATCCCAGCCAGCAACCATTTTTCTTGGATATTGCCCGCGTCTTTTTGTATGTGCCACACTTCATCTATGTTTTTCAGTGCGCCATTGTTTTCACGCAGTTGACCTGTAAAGCGGACGCTGGCAATTACGTATGCATCTTCATTAGTCACTTCTAATAACTCTGCGTTAATTGCAACGATTTCAGTGGTCTGCACCTCATTGCCTCGCTCTTGCATTTGCATGGAGATTTCTGCAAACACTTCAGGCGTTGTATATTCACGCACATCATTAATGTCTTTTCTATCGTTGGCTGCTTGTAAGCGGATAAAAGAAGCTTTAGCGCTTCTCAAGAAGCTATCTACAGGAAAATCATTCGGGATTTGATTGCTGTTTCTGGTTTGGCTGCTACTACTAAGCGCTGGCTCTGTAATCGGAGCCGGCGCTTGGTATGCACCGCCAGTGCCTGCATATTGCATATTTGGCTGCTGCGATTTTTTGAATCTAGAGATTAAAAACATGATGGCAGCAGCAGCGGCTAGCGCCATTAATATTGAACCCATTGCATCGCCGATACCTGAGCCAGCAAACATGCTGGCAAGTGCGGCACCCACTGCTAAACCTGCTAATGGTCCTAACCATTTGCTTGCGCCGGACTGCGCTGGTTTATTCGGTGTGGCTTCTGGTGCTTTTTGTTGTGACTGTTTTGCTGGAGCTGGTCTGCTCTTGCCAAAACTGCTACCACCACCAAAACGTTTGGCTTCTGCCAGAGACGACATAAAACTTACACAAGTGATAGCAACCATTAATAACATCAAAAAGCGTTTCATTATGTTCCTTATTAAATCGGTAAAGATAGAAAAACCACTGCTAAAAATAACATACTCGCATTACATTTACTGTGTAATTGCTAATTTTTAATTTACGCTAGTTTAAATGAAAAACTTATGAACTCGTGTAATTGTCTATTACTAATTGATTCGGTGTGTTTGTTATCCCTTGCCTTTTGGCGCTGCTGTAAGATTTGATGTGCTTGTCTTAGCTAGTATTGCTAGGTTTTGGGCATCATTTATTTACTTGATTTATAGTCTGTATATTAGGTCTAAATCTTATACAAATTTAATTTTTTCTTGACATAGTTAGTCAGCTAACTATAATGAACCTAATTATGCTAGAACTAAAAGACTTACCTACAACCGGGGTGCTCCATAAGTTTGCTGAACGATATCCTGATGCGGATATCACGGCAGTATCGAGCTTTTTGCATTTAATGCGGGTTGCAACCGATTTGTCTATCGCGCTGGATGCTTGCTTGAGTAAGCATGGTTTGCTGCAAGGGCGCTGGTGGGTGCTGATATTGCTAATGCGTGAGGAGTCACAAGCTTCAACGCCTTCAGTGTTGGCAGATAAAGCCGGCGTTACACGTGCCACCATGACTGGCTTGATTGATGGCTTAGAGCAAAGCGGTTTAGTCGAGCGTGTTTTTACCAAAAGCGATAGACGCAGTGTATTGATTCATCTCACTAAGGCGGGGCAGACAAAATTGGATGCAGTGATGCCTGATTATTACCAAAGGTTAAGGTTGTGTATGCAGGGCATTAATGAAGCGCAACGCGAACAGTTGCACCAGATGTTGGAGTTAATCAATTTAGGTATTCCGGAACTAACCAAGCAGAAGTAAATTCTTTCAAGAAATTAGGAGATCATATGAGCAGTATTCAACAACAAATTAGCGCAATCAACCAAAGCTTTGACCATGCGTTCAACACTAAAAATGCCGCTGCTATTGGCGCGCTCTATGCTGACAGCGCGGTTGTGATGCCCGCACCAGCGGGGGTGGTAGGGGCTGACGCGATTCAAACATTTTTTGCTGGCTTGATTGATGCGGGCGTAATTGAGCACAAACTCACTTTGATAGATGCAGTAGAAGACGGTAATTTAGCTTTTCAGCGTGGTAATTGGGCGGGTGCAATGATTAATGCGCAAGGCGAAAAACAAACTTTTGGCGGTAACGTACATTTGGTATATCGCAAACAAGCGGATGGCAACTGGAAAGCGGTTACGCATATTTGGAACTAAGCAGTTTGTGCTAACAAATTGATTAAGGCATATAAAATAGATGGAAAATAGTACAAAAAAAATCATTAGCGCATTTGTTGCGCTGATCGTACTCACCATTATTTGGGGCTACAACTGGGTGGTGATGAAGAGCGCGCTGCAATATGCAGGCCCGTTTCAGTTTGCTGCCTTGCGTGTGTTCTTTGGTGCGGTAGTACTATTTGTCGTTATCTATGCAACCAAACGTCCTTTGGGTCTTAAAGAGTTTCCTACCATGCTGGTATTGGGTTTGTTGCAAACGGTGGGTTTTACTGGCCTATTGATTTGGGCATTGGTAGAAGGCGGCGCAGGTAAAACTGCTGTGCTCACTTACACCATGCCATTCTGGGTGATGTTGTTTGCCTGGCCGATGCTGGGTGAAAAGGTGCAGGGCTGGCAATGGTTGGCAGTGATCTCAGCGGTGTTCGGCATGCTGCTGATTTTTGATCCGCTGCATATTAAAGCCGATGGATTTAGTATGTTCCTGGCAATTATTTCAGGGGTGTCTTGGGCGCTGTCTGCCATAATTTCTAAAAAATTACATAAACGCAGCCCGCATCTGGATTTATTAAACCTGACAGCTTGGCCAATGTTGCTAGGCTCTGTGCCTATGCTGGCAATTGCGTTTATCGTACCGGCGCCGCCGATACAATGGACTGGCTATTTTATGGGCTCTGTATTGTTTAATGTGTTTCTAAGCGGCGCGCTGGCTTGGCTGTTATGGCTATATGCCCTGCAGATTTTACCTGCGGGCGTAGCTAGTATGGCATCTATGCTAGCGCCGGTAATAGGCGTGCTGGCAGCTTGGATACAGTTAAATGAAGTGCCAAATCGCATGGAATTGATAGGCATGGTATTAATCGCATTATCGTTAGTGATTATTTCTTTCGTCAGTATTAAAAAGCACGCCCCTGTTGACCCTGCAATTGGGCAAGAGTAAAGATGAATCTATAGCATCTAGGCATTTAGTGCTTAGATGCTATTGACCTAAGTCTTATCCCCTATCTTAATCCCCTGTACCCTCTCATTTAAAAGCCTGTAATTTGGGTAAACGCATGTGATAAAATTCGCCTTATTTAGTTGGAATTTAGGATCGAAACATGGCAGGTCATAGTAAGTGGGCAAACATTCAACACCGCAAAGGTCGTCAAGACGCAAAACGCGGTAAGATTTTCACTAAAATCATCAAAGAAATCACGGTGTCAGCTCGTTTGGGTGGCGGTGATCCTAATATGAACCCACGTTTACGTGCGGCAGTTGCCTTGGCAAAAGAAGAGAACATGCCATCAGATAACATTACACGTGCGATTAAAAAAGGTACGGGTGAGTTAGAGGGCGTTAGTTACGAAGAAATCCGCTACGAAGGCTATGGTATCAACGGCGCTGCCATCATCATTGATTGTTTAACAGACAATAAACAACGCGCGGTAATGGATGTGCGTCATGCATTGAGTAAGCACGGTGGCAATTTGGGTACTGATGGCTCTGTTGCTTTTATGTTTAAGCACTGTGGTAGCTTGGTGTATGAGCCTGGCACCTCAGAAGATAAAGTGATGGAAGTAGCCCTTGAAGCCGGCGCTGAAGATGTAATCACCAATGATGATGGCAGTATTGAAGTAATTACCCCGCCAGCTGATTTTGTGGCAGTTAAAGAAGCCTTAGAAGCGGCAGGCCTGAAGGCAGTGATGGGTGAAGTCACTATGAAGCCTGATGCTGAAGTTATCTTTACCGGTGATGATGCCGTAAAAATGCAAAAAATTCTGGACGCGCTAGAAGACTTAGATGACGTGCAAGATGTTTATACATCTGCAGTGATTGAAGAATAAGTCTGCATGTTTAAACCCACTAAGGGCTTGCTGTGAGTGTTACGCGAATTCTCGGCATAGACCCGGGCCTGCGATTAACAGGCTTTGGCGTAATTGAAAAAGTAGGTGAGAAAATCACCTACGTTGCCAGTGGTACCATCAAAACTGCCAGCGGCAAAAAAAGCAAAGTAGAGGGCGACCCTGAACGTGAGGAGTTGCCGGCCCGCCTCAAAATTATCTTAGATGGTTTGTTTGAGGTGATCGATACTTATCAGCCTAATCAAGTGGCGATTGAAAAAGTATTTGTGAACGTTAACCCCCAATCCACTTTGCTGCTTGGGCAGGCGCGTGGCGCTGCAATCAGTGCTGCCGTTATCCGCAATTTAAGTGTTGCCGAATATACCGCGCTGCAAGTGAAGCAGGCGGTTGTTGGGAATGGGCATGCGCAAAAAGAGCAGGTGCAGGAAATGGTCAAGCGATTACTCAAGCTACCTGCTGCACCAAAGCCAGACTCTGCAGATGCGCTTGCCTGTGCCATTTGTCATGCGCATGGCGGACAGGGTTTAGGTTTAATGGCGACCGCCGGTTTCCGTGTGCGAGGCGGGCGCCTAGTTGGCTGATTACTTAATTGGGTAGTCCTGTCCTTTGGTGCCAGTCGCCTTGCTGCTAAGCTAATTCGCTTTTCCGTTCCACTTTCTCCTGTTTTTCGTTTTGTAGCCAGTAGATGCACACTCGATTTTAAGGTGCGGTATCGCATGTATAAATCTACGCTTGCTGGGATACGCAGCCATGCGTTATTGTTCGTAATTATTTTGTAATTGGAATGCCCGATGATTGGTCGATTAAGCGGTACCTTGTTAGAAAAGACGCCTCCCTTGGTGTTAATTGATTGTAATGGGGTGGGTTACGAGTGCGAAGTGCCAATGAGCACATTTTATAACTTGCCCGCTATCGGCGATAAGGTTGTGATGCTCACGCACTTTGTGGTGCGCGAGGATGCACAACTGCTATATGGCTTTGGTACTAGTCAAGAGCGTGCAACCTTCCGACAACTACTAAAAGTGAATGGCATTGGCGCTAAATCTGCGTTATCTATTTTAAGTGGCCTGTCTATTGATGATTTGGTGCAAGCTGTGGCGTTGCAAGAGCCCAGCATGCTAACGCGCGTGCCAGGAGTTGGCAAAAAAACGGCAGAACGTTTGCTGTTGGAGCTAAAGGATAAATTTACGATTGATGGTGTCGCCGCCATGAATGAACATCAGCCTAAGTCCGCCACTAGTGATGTGCTTAATGCCTTGCTGGCGCTGGGCTACAACGAGCGCGAGGCAGTGGCTGCAGTTAAGCTATTAGATAAAGAAATTAGTGTGACAGACGGCATTAAGCAAGCATTAAAATTACTTTCAAAGTAGGATGCAGTATGATGTAAGGGCACGTGGCTGCAATAGATAGGTCGCCGATAATTTGAGGGCTCCGCATGATTAACACCAACCAAATCGCCCGTATCACCACGATATCGCTACTGATAGTGGGCTGTGTTTTTGTGTTGTATCCATTTATGGCGGCAATGCTATTTGCTGCCATCATTTGTGTGTTTACTTGGCCGCTATACCAGCGCATATGGGAGCTGCTCGGTAAACGCGATATGCTCGCTGCCGTCACCATGACGCTGCTCTTGCTGTTTGCAATGATTCTGCCCATGGCCTATTTGGCAATGAATCTTGCAGATTCTGCTACG
>Ga0208509_1000452_pt1 | contig 14846 bp, 10 predicted proteins | sample LakWasMeta7_HOW4_2_FD_183857 | JGI IMG/M metagenome (GOLD analysis project Ga0208509, IMG submission 183857) | Freshwater sediment methanotrophic microbial communities from Lake Washington under simulated oxygen tension - Sediment Metagenome... | ecosystem: Environmental > Aquatic > Freshwater >...
CAACCTGGATTATCACTTTGGCGGCTTTGCTAGCACTACGATTGAACTAATGGCTTTTATTGAAGATTTTGAGCGACAAACAGCAATTGAGCTGGACCCGGTGTACACCGGCAAAATGATGTTCGGGTTATTTGATTTAATTGCCAAACAGCAGATTAAATCCGGTCAACGAATTATTGCCATTCATACTGGAGGTTTGCAGGGGAAACGAGGATTTACTTCATGATTAGACCCTATATTGGGCTGAATTCAATGAAGCCCAACATAAATCGAAGCCTTGAACGTTGGGTTTCGCTACCGCTCCGCCCAACAAGCTAATATCAATCATCTAAGCCCTTGCTGCTGGAGGGGTGATTATTACAAGGAAATTAAACGGGGTCAGAATAAAATCTTACTCAGCCCCCAATACTTCATATCTTGTTACCTAAAATAAAATAACATGAGCTTCATATAATGGAGCTATAAAATAAACTATTATAAGATAATTGATATTGATAAAATATTAGTGTTACCAGGAGAAATTTTTGAAACAATCCTTTTATGACCTAAATTATTCTGATTTAGAAACAGTTATAAATAAAAATAATTTAAACCCATCAGCAGCGACAGTTCTTTTTAATTGGCATTATAAGAAAAAAGAAAATACTCAATGCCATGATAATATTGCCAAATCCTCATTGGCCTTTTTTGAAAATAACTTCGACTTTTCTCTGCCCGAAATCGATACGGTTCATGAGTCAAAAAATGACCGGACAGTAAAATTTCTTTTTAAGCTTAAAGATAATCATAAAGTAGAAACCGTCCTAATTCCGTTTCATAATAAATATTCTATTTGCCTCTCGTCGCAGGTTGGCTGTGTAATGAATTGTTCTTTTTGTTTTACCGGCAAACAAGGGCTTAAACGGAATTTGACTACCAGTGAAATTGTTGGCCAGTTTCTACAGGCTTGGCGTTGGTTAGCAGCAAATAGGCCTGGAGAAGAGCGGATTTTAAATATTGTTTTTATGGGACAAGGCGAACCTTTACATAATTTTGATGCTGTTAAAAAAGCGTGTGAGATTTTTTTATCACAACACGGGACTTCAATTGGTGTTCAAAAAATTACTATTTCAACGGCTGGTTATATTCCTGGACTTAAAAGATGGAGCCAGGAAATTCCTGGAGTGAACCTTGCGTTATCCCTTCATTCACCCTTTGAAGAAAAGAGAAATGAACTTATTCCAATTAATAAAAAATATCCGCTAGATGAGGTATTGACAGTTATTGACAAGATACCTTTAAACAAAAAACAATTTATTACTTATGAATATATTCTGATAAAAGATTTTAATGATTCTCCAGATGATGCCAAAAAACTGGGATCGATACTGGCTGGTAAAAGTGCTTATATAAACTTAATTCCTTTTAACTCATTCCCAGGATCACATTACAAGCGTCCGGATTTAGATAAAATTGAAAAGTTTAAAGAAGTTTTAGATACTTTTAAAATCCCAACTTTAATAAGAAGTGCTAAAGGCGATGATGTATTAGCAGCATGCGGACAACTCAATTCTAAAAATTAAATAACTATCAAGTGAATGGAGCGGAGTAAGTCGACAATATGTATTCATGGACAATAAATACATAAAACCTGAAATTTAACCAATAAATCATCGAATGAGCCGGTGATTTTCAAGTCACTCCTTTTAGAAGTAGTTTATCGACTGGTCGCGGTAGGAATACCGGTTGCCCGGTACCCCCCGCACAGATCCCAGCGTGCGCTGCTAACGCACTGGGCTCCTCCCTCGAGTACGAACGTCAAAGCGGTAACAAGGATGAGGATGTAATAATCGAACCCTGGGGAAGAAGCGCGAGGTAATCCGCATGAACCGATCCCAGCTCATAAAACCCTTCTGGCTACGTCTTCTGATACGGTGCAACCATAGGCGGCGTACTTCATTAAAGAACAGCCAAATGCTGGGATCATTGCCTGAAACGGCAAAATAGTTCATATGTCCTTGTAGAACTTTTTGAATCCACTCGCCGGTTTTTGGCAGCGGATCATGCCAGCGTTTTCGCAGCTCACTTTTGATCGCGTGCAACGTGGCTCGCATGCGCTTCTTTATGGTTTGTCGCCCAATCACAAAGGCTCCGTTTTTCTTGGACTGCGTACAGAAATGCGTAAAGCCCAGAAAGTCAAAGGTCTCCGGCTTTCTTTCGCCCAGCCGCTTCCTGTCATTTATCGCATGCCGTCCAAAACGGATCAGCTGTGTTTTGTCCGGGTGTAACGTCAAACCAAACATTTGCAAACGTTCTCGCATCTCTTCCAAGAAGCGTTTCGCCTCGTGCTCGTATTCAAATCCGAGCACAGTATCATCCGCATACCGGATAATAATCATGTCACCGTGGGCTTTTTGTCGCCGCCATTGATGACTCCATAAATCGAAAGCATAGTGCAGGTAAATATTTGCCAGGATCGGCGAAACTACTGCCCCTTGCGGAGCCCCCTGAACACTAGCCTCCCGATGCGAGCCGTTCATGACGCCGATGGTTAACCATTTGGCGATGAGACGCAGCAAACGTTTATCCCCGATTCGGTGTTGAAGAAATCGCATCAGCCAGTCATGGTTCATGGCATCAAAGAACTTCTGGATATCCGCGTCCAACACCCAGTTCACCTTCTTCCTATAAATCCCGGCACTCAGAGCATCCAGCGCATCATGTTGGCTGCGCCCCGGTCGAAATCCATACGAAAATCCCATGAAACTCTCTTCATAGATGGCTTCCAGCACATAGACCACTGCCTGTTGGACAATTTTGTCTTCCAGACACAAGATACTCAGTGGCCGTTCTGTGCCGTCCGCTTTCGGGATCATCGTCCGTCGGGCGGGTTGGGCACGATAGCTGCCTTGGTGTATCTGGTCATGTAATACCGTTAGCTTCTCAAGGAGATTGTCGCCATAGGTGCGCCACGTCACGCCATCAAGCCCGGGTGCCGAATTTCGCTTTAACGCAAAATAACTCTGCTCCAAGAGCTCAAGGCTAATGTGATGCAGTAACGCGGTGAACTGTACATCCTTCTTTTGTCGCGCCGCTTGGCGCACACCCGCCAAGCCAGTCGACGCAGCTCCCCGGCTCTGAGTCCGGACTGCGGTTACCTGACCGGTGTTCCTCTTGGGCAAAGCCCTTCCCTCCACAACCTCCGCCAAGGGAAAACCCTCTTTGTTCGATTGCTTCATCGGTACTACGGCTTTGTCCGACTTCTCATCTGCGTACATATTTATCGTTCAGTTTCTACCTTAATAAACCGGCTCGATATGCCTATCGAGCACAGATGAGACCTCCCAGGTTCCGTACAAAGGACTTCTCCACATGCTTGGGGTCTACGACTGCGCGAGGTTTGGATTCATGCTGGCCAAATCGCATGAACCAATGTTGCCTTCTCTTCAGCAGAACGAGATCGGCACCTCGAAGTTCGACCCATTTCGCAGCTCAATACCCAGCCTATGGTCTCCCCTGTGAACGCTTCACGTTTACCCTCGCGAGTAACCGCGCATCACTCGGGGCCGAGACGGTGGGCTAGACCTTATCTCGTGGAGGACTTTCACCTCCTATCCTTTGCCAGCTTATCCTGGCGCACGCAAAAATGGGTCGTAAAAAGCCGATTGGTTCACTGTATTGCGTCAATTTTGGAAGGCCTGGAGGCCAGTTTTCATTTGCAATTAAAGTGAGCCCACGAAAATGGATTGCGAGCCAACACCGTTAAATGCAAGTTCATTTGCAGATAATCTGAGCCCAAAACTGCGCTAAATGCGAGCCATTACAGATAACGGCTTCATTCAAAACTGGGCTATATTAGCCCAAGCTAAAAAATCGCTTAGTAACGTGTTCGTGAAATCTGGGCAAGATCATGGCCGCGCATGCGGATCATTTGGACGGCGACCGAAGGGTAGCCGCCCCGCAACGCGGGTGAGAAGCAAAGCTTCGAATCAATCCCACCCTTTCCGCCGGCAGTGCATAAACCCGGATCACTCTGCCGGATTCATGGTGAACGTCTGATTCAAGGTAGTGCCACCGATGCTTACCGTGCGCAGAGGAACCAGCGGAAGATCGTGCTTGTCGCCCGAGGTTCGCCACCACTCCCAAAAAAGCCCGGTGCAACCCTTGGCCTTGATGTTGATTTTGCGCGTGTTGCCAGAGAGCGGAATGCTCGTCGAGAACGGTGCGGTGAGATCCTTATTGTTCCTGTCCCACCCCTTTTGGGTGTACACCTTGGAACCATTCACATAGCTGATTTCGTCCCAGGTCACCGTGAATTGAGCAACATACCACCCGTTGTGGTTAAGCTGAATTTCACCTTTACTGTAGCGTTCGGTTTTTTCGGCAACATACTCGGTCCTGCCAAACACACCAGCCGACACACCGTCTTTCAGAAAAACCGTGTAGTAGTTAAGCGGTGCGGCTGAATTGTTGCGTTTCAGCAGAGTGTTGTCCCAGATGATGCTGTTGATCTTCTGCACATCTTCAATACTGGTCAGTTTGAGTCCATAGAACACATCCTCGGCTCCGCCGTGGACGAAAATGCTGATGTCAATCTGGCTGAGTTTTTTCTTGTACTCTACGGAAGCATTCGCATCAATCTGAAGTCCGTCCTTTGAACAACTACCCTTGATGGTCGACTCCAGATCGGTTGTCGACAAACTGGATTCGAACTTAAGGAAAATCTGCCGGCCGTACTGCACATTCTTCACAAACAGCGGCGGGTGCTCCTCGCTGATCCCGGCATGTACAAGCTCATCCCATGTTGTGGATTCACTGAAAATGTTTGCAGGCTTGGCAGGACGTTCGGCGGAAACCGTATAGAAAATCTGTTTGAAGCGGACAATGTAAATGGACTTCTTGTCAACCTGGGTACTGGAGAAATTGATGCCCAGCTTCTGCTTCAGGTAGGAAACATCACAACCGAACTTCAGCGCAAGTTCGTTCTCATCATATACAAGACTACTGTTGTACTGGAAGTTCGCCGGCAGGCTCCACTCTCTACCGTGGCAATCGAACCACTTTGAGAGGACGCCGTTGATACCCTCCTGTATGTTGGCAAAGGTCGGCACTGTATTGAAGGAAAGATCGGTACTTCCTGCTAGATTGACAGTGATGTTGATGCTGGCCTTTTCGGATGCCAACTCCTGCGGTTTGCCATCCAGCAGATCGTTGCTGACAACCAGCAGTGCGCCAGGATAGGTCACATCTTCGTAAGAACTCGGCACGGCGATGTCAAAATTTGCCTCATAGCTGCATTTTTCCCGAGTAACGACAACATAGGTCGATTCATCGAAATGATCTGCGACCGGCACCTCAATATTGCTGATACTGGTGCCGTTGAAGATCATGACTGTTTTCGGGTTATACTTCAAATTCGCTAATTTGTCGTTAATCAGATCCCGGTTACCACCCATTTTCACCTCCACGTTTAAACGTTATTTGAAAAATATATCCAAGGCAAGTATCACTTTTACGCTACCTGAATCATCAGTATTCAACCGATTAATGACACACCTGGCCTTATTCTGAGATCGTTGCTTGGCTCAAAGCCTCGTCCTGAGCTACTGCTTCTGCCGTCAAAAGGAACGGCCCTACGAAAAGCAGGACTGTGACTGTCAGAATGGAAATAAACGACCTGAAGCAAGTCATAGCATTTGTCCTTAATTTTGCGCGAGTGGCGTCGCAGACCTCATCGGTAGCCGTGCAGTTTAAACATACCAACTCGCAAAAAAAACACTGTTTGACTGGCGCCGACAGGCTTTCGATGGAATGTTAGTTTTGCTCGTAAGCGAAAGACATTCGCAATCCACAATCCGCCGCTAACAACAGGTCTGACAGGTAAATACTGTTCATGATAGGCTCCGAATGTGATTGATGTCGGTGGGTCTGGATCGGATATGGCAAAACCGTTGATTGCGCTTACGGATAAAAAAGCCGGATTACCGATAATGACGTTATCGAATTAATATTCGACGACCGGGGTTTCCTGAATCTATTTATTCGGAATCCATGACCTTCCGCACTTACCTTGCGATAAGTTTGGCTAATTCACTCTATTGTATATATTGATACGTTTCTACTGAGTGTTTCGGTCAAGATTTGGAGATTTTTGAGCATTATCTGTCTACTTTCTGTCGTTTGTCTGCCGATTATAAATTTGGATTCAATGGTGTCTTAAGGGTTGGGCAGCGACCCTGACTTTATCAAATCCATACAAAATTGAATTACAGCTATCGGGATTGGTTTTTTGAAATTGGCGAATTCGCAGCTTCGGCCACTAGTTGACATTCGAAGCTTTGTACTTGGTTGTCGGCAGGGGTTAAATGAGCTGCCATTCAACTTAAAGCTAACTTGCAAGCGCGGCTATATCGCGTAGCGTATAGCGACCGAAGGGAGCGAGGTTGGGCATGTCATGTGTGCGCCATATCCGCAACAAGCGTTCCAAACTGTGACTTGATAAACTCAAGGGCAACTGAGTCATCCATCAGTAATTTTCTGACTGCATTCTCGTATTGATCTCGGTTTTGAAAACCCAATTTGCGAACTATTTCAGTAAGCAATGGTGTCTCACGAACAGGATATCGAGAGATTATTATTTCAAGATTTCCGTCAGCGATGGATTGGACCAACGCTGCGACTTCCTGATTTACTGTAGCGGCGACATCAATTGTGATATTGATCTGCCGGCCCGCTGAAATCTCTGCTTGCTTTGGCCAATGCTTGTCAAGTTCATCTCTTAGCGTTTTCTCAACCGCCCGCTCGCTAAGACGCTGTACGTGCGGAACAACGGCTGCGAGAGCAGCGCTCTTGGCGGCGACTAAAAGAGTATTTGGGTCTTCGCCGGTTACCGACGCATGGCGAACAGCGAGTTTTCTCTGAATTTCCGGGTGGTAGTACAGCGACTCAACAGAGTAAACCGATACCGCATAGACACCTTTGCCATTCAGCCTAATAATGTCTTCAGCTGTCCGCCGGTCGTTATCTACAATCCCAAAAGCCCGAAGCCAATGAAGATCTGTTGCGCTTCGAATGCCTAAAACGGCGTGTTCTACGTCACGACAGCTCGACTTCTCCACAACTGTCACATTCGGGAATACAAGGCTATACAGAGGTTGGTCAAGGCTTCGATCGTCACCCTCAATAAATATTAGTGTTCTGCGTGACCCGAGAATATCTTTTTTCAGTTCCTCGTCGATGTTGGATTCGGACGGAACCAAGTCTGCATCCCACGAGGTAACGGTTGATCCGTTGTAAGTGCATCCACGAATTAGCATGGTGCGCGCACTTGGATTGTCGAGCGGAAGCATTACATCGTGTGTTGAAACAATGAAAGCGCAGTCAGGTCGTTTAGCGAAAAGCAATGTTAGTAGCGGGGAGATGATTGATCTGTGCAGATGGCGCTCAGGTTCGTCAATAAGAAGTAATGTTCCCGGTTTGACAGTGAGTACGCTCGCGGCGATTAATAGAGCATTTCGCTCGCCGTCAGAAAGTTCCGCAACGCTATAAGGAGAGCTTCCCGACTTGCTCGCTAGAACTTGCTCGTTTTGTTTTACCGAAATCTCAATTGGGATATTCGATAAGCGAAGAAGCTCATTGATGATTTTGATTGGAGCGTCCTTTTTCGATAGGGTTTTCGCCAAATCAATGTTGCCGTTATCAACTGCGCCTGCGATTGTTCGTGCCCGGACGTTTTCAGCATCAATGAGGTCGTAAATTGCAATGTTTGCTCGTTGCGCAGCATAGTCATCTTTCCAGCGTGACTGAACGCCAGTGTCACTGCTCGAAATGTTTGCTTCGGTGTTTCTTTTTTGCTCTGGCGATAACGTCACTGCACTAGAAGAAAACCAAGTTTGACGATGTGCAGATATTCGCTGTGCGGTGGCATGGTGTGCGCTATAAAAGTTGTGCATTAGGCTCGACTTGCCTGTTCCATTTGCACCAAGTATAAAAATGCACTGTCCGATGTCAAGCGTGATTGTTAATGGAGTTCCGTTCGGCTCTGGAATCGTGAATGCAAAAGTCATGCTGTATATGTCCCTTGGACTAAATGAGGAAAAACGCGTCGAGTGGGAATGCCTAGCAGGTGATTATATAGTTTCCGATACGGGTGTGACATGTGCCTTGTCTTTTTATCTTGATGGCAGTCAGTTATGTGATATTAACTTGCCAATCATTTAATGAATGTAGTAGACCGGTTTGGGTCGGTTGAACTCAGTGATGAGTGGCTGCTTTCAGGAGTCGGAATTTGATTGACCGCTTTCCGGCGATGAATCTGAAGAGAAGACGGTCGCCAGGCGACCCCAAGGAGACATTGACTATCTTACTTTTTGACAGTCGGGTTATATTCGCAAAGCCGACGCTCAACACAATATTGATGTCTTGGGTTAAAGTGACTTTTGATTGCACATATGTACTCTAAAATAACTGTTCTTAACAGATTCGAGGTAAAGGATCATCTTCTAACTCTGCCAAAATACGCTCTCCGCCCAACTCAGTCTCAAGTACAACTCGCGACTGACCACTATTTATTGTTCCAATGATAGCTGCATCCGAGTAACCCAAACTGTGGAGTCTTTCCAGGGCAAGTTCGGCAGTAAAGGGATCGAAAACTGCAACGACGCGCCCTTCTGAAGCGAGATACAAAGGATCATAACCTAACATATCGCAGACTGCGCGCACCGGATCAAGTATTGGAATGCATGTTTCCCTTAAATGCACAGTAGTACCCGTCGCGTGGGCAATTTCGTGTGCAACGGTTGCAATACCTCCACGAGTAGGATCGCGCATGAAGCGTAATCCTGGAATATTGCTGAGCGCCTGAGTAATCGGCAGAACGCTTATTGAATCTGATTTAAGCTCACCAGACAAGCCAAACTGTTCACGCGCAAGCAATACAGCTGTTCCATGGTCACCAACTGAGCCACTCAGTAAAATCGAATCGCCTGGTCGAATTTGGTCTAAGCCTAATCGCAGATGTAATGGGCGCAAGCCAATTCCTGTCATCGCGAAATAAATACCCCCTCCCTGGCCACGACGTAATACCTTCGTGTCACCAGCCACTACATAAACGTTACTATCACGACAAGCCTGTGCCATGCTCTCAAGCACACGATCTAACAGCGCCACCTCTAATCCTTCTTCAATAAATGCGCTAAGTGTCAAATAAAGCGGTGTTGCACCTGATACCGCCAAATCGTTTACAGTGCCATGCACCGCCAGGCTGCCAATATTGCCACCGGGAAATTCCAACGGTTCCACCGTAAAACCATCAGTGGTTACCATAATTTCCCCAGCCCCTGACTGAATTGGTATCTTTGCCGCATCAACCTGAGTGTCCAGAAGCTCATTTTTAAGATGATGCGCGAATAATGTTTCGATTAATTCGCGCATTAAACGACCGCCATTACCATGTGCAAGAGCAATATGAGAGTCTGGATAGTAACGTGGTGAATTCATGTTTTTAAAAATATAAACGATGTTAAGGGGGCTACTTATTAGATTCTGGAATGCTCATAAATGAAAAAATCATGAAGTAACGCAAAAGGCTATTCGACTATCTTCGTTGAGCAAATAAATGTGCGCTCCGTTTTTTTAAGTTTTAAGCGGACTCTCTTGTGTTCCAAGTAAATTCGGAGTTTTTGAAGTTACCGTGACTAACGAATCTCAGCTTTCAGAAATAGATCCGGCTAAGTTTTAGTGAGCGCGTAGGATTTTTATACAATTGTTTGATCAACATCAAAGAAAATTTCTACACAGTAGTTATTATCATCAAAAAGTTGGTCAATAAATTTTTATAGTCTTTTCTAATTGCCTCCAAGTTATTACATATAAAAATTGATGAGATGGATGCTTGATAAAGGATAAGTGAATGTTTTCCAACATTCATGTTCAATTATATTAGAGGCGCGTTAATTTTGAACAAAATATTAGTTCTCGGCATTGGGAACCCCCTTATGCAAGACGATGGGGTTGGTATTCATGTCATACAACAGTTGAAAGCTATGTCGCTCCCGTTTCCACAAGTTGAGTTCATAGACGGCGGTACGCTAAGTTTTTCATTGATAGGTGAAATCGAGAGCGCCTCTGACCTAATTGTGATTGATGCAGCCCAATTACATGAAGAACCAGGTACAGTAAAAGTTTTTTTCGACGAAGAAATGGATCGTTTACTTGGTCAACAAAAAAATTCAAGCGTTCATGATGTTACGCTGATTGATTTGATGTCGATCGCCCTTCTATCTGATTTATTACCTCTTAGGCGAGCGTTGATTGGTATTCAACCTGAGCGTATTGATTGGTGTTTAGAGCCTACCCAAACTATCACGAAAGCAATTCCGTATGCTTGCAATATAACGATGGAGCTTATAGAAAAATGGCGCACTTAAATACGTTTGCTAACATTCCTATTAATATTATCAGCACTTCTGAAACTGAAGGCTTGACTATAGCAAAAGCCCTATTGCATGAAGTTGACTGTATGCTCCAAACGCTCCTCAAAACCGGTCAAAACGGAACCCTGGATTTGCGTGCATTACCTGCATTAGGCGAAATCGGTTATCAGTTCCTTAAAGAGCAACTGAGCTTGGGAGAAGTGACGGCCTGTATACAAAGTTTTGGTCGCTCTGAGATACAGGAAACTGCTTATTCTGGTATCTGGTGGGTAACTCATTACAACCAGGACGATGATCTATTAACCGAACTTATAGAGGTCAATTTTTTACCTGAAATACTAAAAAGCCCACGAGATGACGTTGCATTAAGCCAAATAAAGCTAAGCAACCTATTAGGTGAGTTAGCAGAAAATACATAGCTTTGTAAGAATGTTGCGGCTCTGTTGTGAATTAGTCAGCCGCTTAAGCAAAACGTTGGTAACGCAACTTATGTGAGCGGCTACCTGCAAACATTAATCCTAAAACGGTAGGTGTGTTATGTCGAACTTGTCCAAGAAAGAACTAAGAAACACTATTGCAAATTGTTTGTCGGATCAGATGGAGCCAAATACTCTGGATGAAAACACGATCAGTGAAACTTTAGGTGAACGCATAGCAAACGCTGGTGTCAGTCGCCGAAGTTTTATGAGGTACTGCATGGGATTGTCGGCCATCATGGCGATACCAACCTCGCTTATGCCTAAATTGGTTGAGGCGGCGTTATTAAGTCCAGTCACCTCAGTCGTCTATCTTTCCTTTCAGGAATGCACAGGCTGCCTGGAGTCGCTTATTAATGTATTCCCAAGTACCAAATACAAAACCGATTCTATTGAGAACATTCTTTTGACGGCGCTCTCGTTAGATTATTCTGAAACCCTAATGGCTCCTTCAGGTGATAAAGCTGAAAAATCCCGTGCGGATGCAATCGCCAAGAAGAACTATATCTTGGTGGTGGATGGTTCTATTCCTGATGATAAGGCTGGAGCGGGCTTTTTTATTCAATCCGGCAAAACCGGGTTACAACTCCTAAAAGCGGCTGCCACCAACGCCGCCGTAGTCGTATCAGTGGGAACCTGCGCTAGCTTTGGCGGACTACCCGCAGCCAAGGGTCCAACCGGCATTAGTCCGACAGGAGCTATCTCAATCAAAGCTGCGCTAAAGAGCTTCGGCGGTACCTACGCAACTAAAAAAGTGATTAACGTGTCGGGTTGCCCACCTATTGCTGAGGTGATTGCGGGTACCTTGATTTACTGGATACTTAACAAAAAAGCTCCAGCTCTCGATTCCAACTTACGTCCGAAGATGTTCTATGGAGAAACTGTTCATGATGAATGCTACCGTAAAGAATTTTTCGAGGACGGACTGTTCGTCAACAGCTTTGACGATGCAGGCGCACGTAAAGGCTATTGTCTGTTTAACATGGGTTGCAAAGGACCGATTACCCATAACGCTTGTACCACGTTGAAGTGGAATCAAGGCACTGGCTTTCCCATGGAAGCCGGACACGGTTGTCTTGGTTGCTCTGAGCCGGGATTCTGGGACAAAGAAGCAATTGCTGGTCAAGGGGTTGGTTTTTACAAACCCTTGGACATAAATACTGTTGACGATTAACTATTTTTTGGTCGCGCCTTTGTGGTGCGGCGATTAGGAGAATTCTTATGACAAATATCGTAATTGATCCGGTTACCCGGATTGAGGGACACTTGCGTATCGAAGCTGAACTCGGTGCTGATGGAAAAACCATCACCAAGGCGTATAGCTCCAGCACGATGGCGCGAGGTATTGAAGTTATTATGCAGGGCCGAGATCCACGCGATGCGGCTCATATCTCACAGCGTATCTGCGGAGTATGTACAGTAGTTCATGGACTGACCTCGGTTAGGGCAGTGGAGGACGCTCTAGGCGTTAAGGTTCCAGAGAATGCTGAGCTTATACGTAACCTCATGATTGGCGCACAATACGTTCACGATCATGTGATGCATTTTTATCACCTGCACGCGCTTGATTGGGTTGATGTGGTTTCTGCCTTGAGTGCTGATTCGGCAGCAACTGCGGCTTTGGCTAAAGCAAATAACCCTGACTATTATGCTAATCAAAGTTTAGCGGCGTTAACGACTACGTTCAACGGAGTAAAAGCCAAACTAAAAAACCTTGTTGATAGAGGTCAGCTAGGCTTGTTTGCCAATGGCTATTGGGGACACCCCGAGTACAAACTCCCCCCCGCGGGAAACCTGCTTGCTGTCGCCCACTACTTGGATGCACTGGGCTGGGCCCGTGAGGTAGTCAAGTTACACACAATATTCGGAGGTAAGGACCCGCATCCAAACCTGGTAGTCGGCGGCGTGCCCTGCGCTGTCAGTAGTAATTACAACAACCAAGCCAGCGAAGACTTGGGAGGCACGTCTTTAAACAAAGTCAATATGGCAAAGGTCACCGCACTAATTGCTAAAATGAAAGCCTTTGTAGACCAGGTCTACGTCCCCGACACCATATTGATCGCTGGCTTCTATAAATCCGATCGGGCAACAGGCTACAAGGGTTGGGAGAAACGCGGCGGTACTGGCTGGAATTACCTCTGCTATGGTGAATTTCCAGAGAATGGTATTCGAGATCCACTTAATTTCTTGATACCGCAAGGGGTTCTGGAAAAAGGTAGTCTGGCGATAAGGCCTTTAGACATGGAAAATCCGAGTGAAATTCAGGAGTATGTTGCCCACTCATGGTACAAATATCTTCGCGTTGGCAACAATGTTGGGCTTCATCCCAGTGAGGGTCAAACTAACCTGGATTATGCTGGCAGAGGTGGGCCCGCTCCGGGAGCAAATTACACTCTTAATAAAGGTACCGGTTACTCGTGGATCAAATCGCCACGTTGGTTCGACAAGCCGATGGAGGTTGGTCCGCTGGCCCATGTCGTCATGATGTACGCAAAGGCAAAAAATAACCCGGTAACGGATGCCGAAAAGGCTCACAAAAGGGCGAAAGACTTGGTGGATACCATCTGGGTGGGCCGCCTTAAACTCCCTATTACACCAGACGCAGAAGGAGCATCTATTGATTCCACGCTCGGTAGAATAGCAGCGCGGACCATTGAAACAAGTGTCATTGCCGATGCAATGTCGCGCTGGCATGTTAAATTATTGAGCAATATTAACGCTGGTAATTTAGCTACATTTGTTACGGATGCCAGTGTTGTTGCGCAAAATCCGAGTTTAAAAGGCTTTAAATGGACCGATACATCAACATGGAACAACGGAAACCCTTTGCTTGTCGGTGTCGGCTTCACCGAAGCGCCTCGCGGAGCTCTAGGACACTGGTTGTCGATATTCGGCGGTAAAATCCAAAACTACCAGTGTATCGTTGCTAGCCAATGGAACGCTGGGCCTAGGGACGGCGCCGGCATTCCAGGTCCTTATGAAAAATCCCTGGAAGGTCACACCTTGGCCATTCCCACGCAGCCTTTGGAGATTTTGCGCACTATTCACAGCTTTGATCCCTGTATTGGCTGTGCAGTGCATGTTACCGACCCGAATGGCGAAGAGCTGATCAAGGTCAATGTTTCAACAACTTTAAGGTGATTACAATGAAAAACAAATATTGTCTCTCTCTTTTAGGATTATTCGCCTACGCCTTGATTTTACCTGTTGCTGAGGCTCATACCTTCGGTGCATATGATGCGGGTCTAGTGGCTGGTTTGACTCATCCATTTATTGGGTTAGATCACTTTCTTGCCATGGTAGCCGTCGGTATTTGGGCCGGGCAGCTTGGGGGTCGGGCGGTTTGGCTCGTCCCGCTAAGCTTCGTGAGCGTCATGTCTGCGTCGGCTGCATTGGGTTCATTCGGATTCACGCTACCTATGTTGGAACCGGCAATTGTTTGTTCAGTGTTAGTCATGGGCTTACTCATTGCTGGTTCGGTGCGTTTGCCGACTTTCTCAAGTGTTGCCCTTGTAGCACTATTTGCAGTGTTTCATGGCTACGCGCATGGATTGGAATTACCTCAGACAGCCTCACCGGTCCTCTATGGCGCCGGGTTTGTTCTTACTACTACCTTACTACATGGACTTGGCATCGGCTTTGCGAGAAGCTCAAACCAATACAAAATGCTTCAACGCATCGTGGGGTATGTGCTAATTGCCACTAGCGGTTTGCTACTGGTATCCGCTTAGTTTAATAGGGAGCCATTCATGTGCCTTGCAATTCCAATGCAAATAACCCGCATTGATGGATTTAGTGCTCGCTGTGCCGCCAAGGGTGTGGAGCGAGATGTGTAATGGTCTAATAAAAACGGACACATAGATAGGTTGATAAAATTCATCAATCTATTTAAAAGGAACCCGAGTATGAACCCACCCCGTCGCCAATTTGATAGCGTCTTTAAATTGCAAGTCGTGCA
>Ga0208509_1000453_pt1 | contig 14846 bp, 16 predicted proteins | sample LakWasMeta7_HOW4_2_FD_183857 | JGI IMG/M metagenome (GOLD analysis project Ga0208509, IMG submission 183857) | Freshwater sediment methanotrophic microbial communities from Lake Washington under simulated oxygen tension - Sediment Metagenome... | ecosystem: Environmental > Aquatic > Freshwater >...
ACAAGCCTGTTTCGGCTATAAACTGGGCAGACTCACGCTGACCGCGCCCCGTCGCTCGTTTCCATTATCATTAATACGCGCTGAAAAAATGCGGGCAAACCGCGCGGTGATTATCGGCAACGCGGTTCATCAACTGCACCCCGTCGCAGGGCAAGGCTTTAATTTAGGTTTGCGCGATGTAGTGCAGTTGGCAGACATGATAAGCACCCAACACCATGCGGGTAGCGACATCGGTGCGGAAGATTTCCTGACCGACTACGCAAAAGCCAGACAAAAAGACCACGACTTAGTGATTAACTTCACCAACAACGTAATACGGATTTTTTCCAATGACTGGCTACCCTTAGCCGCCGCCAGAAATGTGGGGTTAACCTTGCTGGATCATCTTCCCAAAGCAAAATCGCTGTTGAGTCGTTATGCGATGGGGTTGGGACAAACTGACTAAACTAAGCACTATTGTTCCAGTCTTGGAGTGATGAAATTTTTCCACTTCAAAGTTGCCTGTATGGGTTTAGCGGAACACCGAGAGCCATAACATCATCACGAAAAACCTGCTTATCTGGGCGTTTTAAATATCATGATTAAATACATATTGTTTCTCGGATTTTGTTCACTTTTCTTTCTTGCTTTGGGTCCCTTATTTGGGGGGATACCTTTCAATCTCTTGATTGTACCGATACCTTTTTCGTATCTCATAGGCTCTGCCCCAGCAACTCTGGCAGGCTTGCTTTTCGGAATAGTCTATTTGTGCAAATTAAACTCAACGATACCCATAGACAGAGTTTTTTGGGGGGCAATTAGCGGTACGACTGCGACTATTCTTTGTGCATTAGCTTTAGAATTCTTGCCGATTATGGGTGGACACCCTTTATTTGACTCATACGTCGCAATGTTTACCCTTCCAGTGGAAAATTCAGCAACAACTCACCACTACCCATCATGGGTTCTTGCTACGATGGTAAGTGCTTTCTCAATATGTTCCTTAGGAATGTTTGGTACGATTGGTGGTGCTATGTGCGGGCGATTATTTCCCTTTCGGTTAGGACAGAAAATATTGAGCCTAAACATCTGAAATTATTACTTGACTACACCCTATTGCACCACCTGACTTCAAGCAACCACAATACGCCCATTAACAAAGCGTTTAATCGCAGTCAATTCAAAATGGGGCAAAGAAAAATCACTGTTCAACATGACTCTTGGGAGTGCTGAGAGGTGGTTTTTATGTTCCGAAAAAATACTGCCGTAACGGGTGGTTGTACTGGTTTTAAAGCCCAGCTCATCAACAATGGCAAATTCTTTTTCCGTCACTTCTTTGGGGCCGCCAAACGGATAACAAAAATGTTCGACGGTGTTATCAATATGCGCTTCGATAATTTGTTTGCTGCCCATGACTTCATCAATCACTTCGTCTTTGGATAAGGTTGCCAAGGCATAATGGTTGACCGTATGTGCGCCGATGGTTGCTAATGGACTCAAACTGAGTTCTTTAATCTGCTCCCACGTCAGAGATAATTCGGCAACTTTGGAATACCAGTCAATTATTCGCGGTTCAAAAAGAGCATTTAATGACTCAATAAAATTTTCTTTGGGTAAGTGAATAATTTTTTGACGGATAGCCGAAAAGGTGGCTTTTTTGTCTTCGGGTGTTTCACAACTATAACTTATACCATCGCTTAAGGTGATGGCATTATTTTCAATCACTAAATCTTCCAATATATACCACCATAAAATGGCGGTGTGATTGGGAAATGAAGTGGTGATATAAATAGTAAAAGGAATATTATGTTTTTTGAAAATAGGATACGCATTGGTGTAATTGTCGGCATAACCATCATCTAAAGTCAGCACGATAGTTTTAGACATTTTTTTATGATTAACCAAGGCATCATGCAGAGTATCAAGGCTGATAAATGAATAACCTTTGGCTGTTGCCGATACAATAAAGGCTTCTAAAAAATCAGGAGTTATATTCAGTTTTTCATTTAACGATAGTTTATTGCGGTCAACGGGATGAATACTATGCAGCATGAAAACCGTTGCCATGCCTGAAAAATACTGTTGAAACATAAATAGACTCCTAAGTGTGCTGTCGTTAATCAGATAAGTTCGATGTTACGCATGAAAAAGCCATCGTCCACGAAAAGCACGAAAGACACGAAAAAACATTCGGAGTCCAAAACGTGTTTTGGCGGCTGCGTACCGTCCAAGTCTCCTAATGATGGGCAGTGCAAGTATCTTATTTTTTAATCTTTTTCGTGCTTTTCGTGTCTTTCGTGGTCAATATTTTTGCAACCAACGCAGTCAATTAAATGCGTTTAATCGCTTGTAATATCTTTAAGCGCATCGGGTCGTCTGGATTTTTGGAAAATTTACGAGCGAAAAACTTGCCAGAATCATTCAATCGCTCAGCATCACTGAGTTCAAATTCATTGCCATGACGGGTTTTTGAATCAAAAAAATTGACCAGATGATTGGTTGTTTGTCGATGGGGTAAATTCAGATTGCCGATGACGGTTTGAAAAAAGAATTCGTCGGGTATGGCAACCTGCGTTTTAATGGCTTCGACAACCTCTTTGTTGGTCGCTATCCAGTCTTGAATTTGCTGACAGACTTCTCTGGAACAGCCAAAAAACTGACTGCCGACATACGCCTGAGTTTCGCCGCGAAACGGGTGGGAAAAACCAATGCCTTTCATGGCTAGGCGAAATAATAGCTTGGGTAATTTCACAGCAAACAGTTTCACCATGAGCTTGTCATCGTTGGTATACACGGGCAGTGTGAGTGCTTCCAGCATTTTATAGCCATCCATGCCGCGCATATCATTTGAGAACTGAGTGAGTTTACGGAGGAACTTACGACGATAGGTATTGTTGGCAGAAAAAGCACGGAATCCATGCGTTAAAAGTAAATCGGGTTGTTCAGTAAACGAAAAGCAACTGATGTTGGCATCAGGTTTTTCTGCTGCTAAATAGTGTTCAAATTCCTGAATGGGTCGAATGGGTAAACAGGTATCACTGAGCAGCTGAAAATAATCCCATTCGGGTATTTTCAATGCGTAATCCATCAATTTAATCACCGCCTCAACCAATGTCCACGCGCCCCAGCCGGTGATTGAATAATCTTCGAGGATGTGGACGTTGTCACCTGTCACCTGAAAATCAGCTTGTTTGCTGAAATCGTGATGAATGATGACGGTATGATCTGAACCGATAGCATCAACTATTTGCTGAATCGCTTCAGCGGTATTATTAGACGAAAGAATCCCAAAAACTATGCGCATATAAAAACCTCTTGTTTAATGGTTGCCAGACCGTATTTACTTAATCATTCTAGCGCGTAAATACCCTGATTCAAATCAGTCACTCACGAAAAACTCATCCTGTTTGTGACTGATAGTACGAAACTGCGGATGCTATGAAGTCAGCTCCCTCTCCGCTAGCAGTCAGCAATTTAAAGACCTGCGAGGTTTTTAAAACCTCGCAGGTCTAGTCACTTTACCCGTCATAATTAAACAGATGTTGTCAGTGAATATGAACTTCACGTCCTTTTACGGTATCACTTCTGCGCAAGGTGTATTCCTCTTCCAGCTCCTTCGGCATTGGCGAGCCATCGCTGTTCAGCTGAACTATCGTGCCTTCATCTTTAATCAGGTATTGTTTCGTGCTTTCGTCCTTGCGCGGTGTCAACACAAGGATATGTTTTTCCTCATCCCAAGTGTATTTGCCTTTTTCATAAAACTCCTTTGAGGAGTCTCTTGCAGGCTGCGTGACCAGCAGATAATTATTATTTTGTTTTAAGGACAGCGTGGCTTTAATGCCATTGCAATCATTGCAGGGCAGATAGCCGTAAAAAATACCGTGAAAATCCAGACTTTTATCATGGTTCTCATGAGCCGAATGATCCACGTCCTGCCCATGATTTTTGGCAAGTGCTTTAGCGTAACTTTGTTGCGCAGAGATGTCTGTTGCAGCGATTGCCGCATGAGCAAAAAACAGTGTGCCGACAAAAATCAAAGCCAGATTAGTGTGTTTTTTTAATGTGTGCATTTACATTCTTCCAAAGCGGGTAAAAGTTATAATTATGTTCACAGTGCCAAGGCCGCGCTTAAAAACCCTCAATATAACGCAGCTCCGCTTGAATTGAGAATTCCAACACAAGTGGTATGTGATTGTTTTTGTTGAGACTTACTTGTCTCAAGCTACGATTCTAAACTTTTCTGCACCGCTGTCAAAAATGCCGTGTTTTCCTCAGGCTTGCCAATCGTCACCCGCAAGCAATCGCTTAATAATCCTGCTTGCGGACTTAAGTTTTTAATCAACACGCCTTGTTGTTTCAATGACAGGAAAATCTCCGTCGCGCGTCCTTGTGGGGTTCTGAATAAAATAAAATTCGCCGCACTGGGATAGGCGGTAATGCCGTCTAAAGCGTTCAACTGTTCAAGTACCAAGGCACGATCTGCACAAATCGCCTGCGTTTGCCGGTCAAACATCTCGTGATGCGATAAGGCAAAGTTCGCGCTCACCTGCGTTAAAATATTGATATTGTAAGGCAGACGAATTTTATGCAGCTGCTCAATAATCGCGGGCGATCCTGCCATATAGCCCAAGCGCAAACCTGCCAAACCCAGTTTTGACACCGTGCGCATCACCAGCAAATTAGCATACTGCCCCAAGCGATTCATAAAACTGGCATCGGCAAACGGCGCGTACGCTTCATCAATCACCACCAAACCGTGCGCCGCGTTGATAATTTCCACAATCGCCGCTTCACTGAATAAATTGCCCGTGGGATTATTCGGATAGGCAATAAAAATTACGCTGGGTTGATGCTCATTAATCACCGCTAACATCGCAGGCACATCCAAATCAAAACTGTCCGCCAACAACGGCACGCCGTGATAATCCAAACCCAGACAATCGCTGATTTGTTTATACATCACAAAGCTGGGAGTCGTGCTTAACACACTGGCAGTCGGCGGCAATGCCATCAACAACAACTGAATAATTTCATCCGAGCCATTGCCCAGCAACACCTCAAACTCGTCCGCTATGCCATTAACGCGCTTAATAGTCGCGTTCAATTGCCGTGCTTCAGGATCAGGATAACGGTTTAACTCGCAGTCTTTTAACGCCGCCAACCATTGTTGTTTAACATCATCAGACCAGCTATAAGGATTTTCCATTGCGTCCAACTTAATAAAACCTGCCGCATCGGCAACGTGATAAGCCGATAGTGCTAACACTTCGGGGCGAAAAAGACGGGTGATTAAATCGTTTTTAGACATGATAATTTATGTAGGTTCTCTCGTTCCCACGCGCTGCGTGGGAATGCCGTTAAGACCGCGCTGCGGTCTGTGTAAAAAACACGGCGCGGCGCACCGTTACTGTGTTCCTTTGCTGTGCGTGGGAACAAGAAAACCTGCGAGGTTTTTAAAACCTCGCAGGTTTGAAATGTTATTTAATACGATATTCCGCCGACCGCGCATGAGCGGTCAAATGTTCGCCACGCGCCAACACAGAAGCGGTTTTACCCAGCTCACTCGCGCCCTGTTCTGAACAATTAATTAAACTGGTGCGTTTTTGAAAATCATACACACCTAACGGCGACGAAAACCGCGCCGTGCTGGAGGTTGGCAACACATGATTCGGGCCTGCGCAATAATCGCCCAAGGCTTCTGCGGTATAACGTCCCATAAAAATTGCCCCCGCGTGGCGGATTTGCTCACACAAGGCTTCGGGATGTTCGACTGATAATTCCAAATGCTCTGGCGCGATAATATTCGCCACTTCCGCCGCCTGATTCAAGTTAGCCACTTTAATCAACGCGCCGCGTGTGCTTAGCGAAGCACTGATAATCTCAGCGCGTTCCATCGTCGGCAACAGCTTGTTAATACTGGCTTCAACAGCAGTTAAAAATTCCGCATCATCACTAATCAAAATGGATTGCGCATTTTCATCATGTTCCGCTTGCGAGAACAAATCCATCGCAATCCAGTCAGGATTGGTCTTGCCATCACAAATAATCAAAATTTCCGAAGGCCCCGCAATCATGTCGATACCGACCTGCCCAAACACCAGTTTTTTCGCCGTCGCCACATAGATATTGCCCGGCCCGACAATTTTCGCCACCGCTGGAATGGATTGTGTACCATAAGCCAACGCCGCCACCGCTTGCGCACCGCCGATAGTAAACACTCTGTCCACACCCGCCAAATACGCCGCCGCCAATACTAATTCATTGCTGTCACCGTTAGGCGTAGGCACCACCATAATCAACTCACCGACACCTGCGACTTTCGCAGGAATCGCATTCATCAACACCGACGATGGATAAGCGGCTTTGCCCCCTGGAACATACAAACCCACGCGGTCTAACGGCGTGATTTTCTGCCCCAACACCGTACCGTCCGCTTCGGTATATTGCCACGGCTGAATTTTTTGATGCTCCGCATAAGCACGAACTCTATCAGCCGCCGTTTGCAAGGCTTGTGCTTGGTCTGCTGGCAAATTCTCCCACGCCGTTTTCAACGTGTCTTTCGACATTTCCAACTCGCTCGCATCAACAACCTCACGATTATCAAAGCGATTAGTGTAATCAATCACCGCCGCATCACCGCGCTTACGCACATCAGCAATAATATCTAATACCCGACGATGCACATCTAAATCGTCAGTTTCATTCCATGCCAACAGGTGTTGCAATTGTTGGTCAAAATCGGGGGAGGTGGTGTTGAGTTTTTGAATATTTATATCGGACATAATGTTGGATTCGTTTGATAGGTTCAAATAAAAATTTGTTTTAGCCAGCGTTCTAATTCTTGGAATAAGTCGTGGTCAGTTTGCAATAAATCATCTTTCACTGCTGCATAAAAGCCATGACCAGGTGTTTTTTGCCACGCTAACCAGGTGGCAATTTCAGCTTTTGTCAGATGAATTGTTTTATCAAATTTAGGTTCAGAAATAGCTTGTATCGTTTGAGAAGCATGATTAAACAGGACTTGCTCGTCCAATTTTATGCAGGTTTTAATAAAATCTTCTAACATTCCATCGTGTTGATTGTTGGGCATAATCCACAATCCGAACGCCAACTCACCATTTCTAAAAATAAAACCGTTACCGTTAGTTGCTGACAAATCAAAATCATGCTCTGCTGCAATTGCCTTAACTTGCTCCAAGGTTTTTTGAAAGCCTAAGCCGTGTGTAGTGTCATAATCAGCATCGACAATGGCAGCTAATCGCCTAGGCTGAGAGTCTTCACTCATTAAACCGAGTAATAAACGACGTAATGTAATAAAAACACCTTGTTTACTGTTACGAATTTGCCCTTGATAATCTTTTGGTACACCTACTTTGATGGTAGGCATAGGGTTTAAAAGTGCTTTGCAAACCTGTTCAAAAAAGCCCCTGTCGGTTTCGCCTTCGACTAACAAAATATGGCTATCCCGCTCCATTAGCGAATTTCCATATCAATCTGTGTAAGGTCGTAAAGTGCGGCTTTGTCATAAACCGTTGCGATTACCTGCCCTTTATTACTGGCTTTTGCACTTCTACCCATACGAAATAAAACACCTTCGGCGGTTTCATTTTCAATCGCCACTTTGGTAAAACTTTCAATGCAATCCCAGCTATGAGTAGTAGCGAATACTTGAATATCCAGTTTCTCTGCCATTTCAAATAATAAACGCCAGATTTTTTCCTGCACGCTGTAATGCAAGCCGTTTTCAAATTCGTCGATAAGTAAAAAGCCGCCTTGGGCTGAAACTAATTTTAGAGCGAGTTGCAATACTCTAGTCATACCATCACCTAGGCTTTTGAGTGGAACGGGGCGGGGTAAATTAGACAATTTTACTTTTGCAATACGCAAGCCTTCTATTCCTATTAGATTGGGAACAAAATAAATATTTTCAAATTCAGGTAAGATAATACACATAGCTTGTTTAATTATCTCTTCATGTTCAGTACCTACAATTTCTCCCCAATCTCTCTCAAGTTTATCTGTCGAAATAAATTCGGTAGGAATAAAACTTGATGGAATATAAAAATCTGGTGATATTTTTACAGGAGGATAAGAATAATCAAAACTAATCAGAAATTGAAATTCATTATTATGATTATGAATCCAAAGAGCTTGTTTAAACGGAGTAGTTAGATTTTCAATATCTGACTTTAAAATAATTTCAGGTGTATTTACTTGCATACCTCCGAACTGAGGAGATTCTATTAATTTACTTATATAAAAAATATGTTGGATAAAAAGTGTTTTTTTATCGGTTTCTGATTCTCCGATTAAAATTTCTTTACCATCTTCTTTAGAAAATTTTCTGTTCGTAAACAAGTCTTCAAATGGCAGAGGTATATTGCTCTTTCCTGTGTCTTTGTAATTTAAAAGCCTAGTTTCGTGATGACTGGCTAAAATTTCATCTAATATTCCTTGAGTTGCCTTTTCCGCATAAATCCGCAACGCTTCCAACACGGTACTTTTACCCGAATTATTCTTACCTACAATTAAATTCACCCGCCCCAATTTAGAGACGGTGAAATCTTCTAACATTCGGAAGTTTTTAATAACAAGTGAATTCAACATTTTAATTCCAAGAAATAATTATTAAATTTCCACTTTTTCAGGAAAATCGGGGACTAATAGCGAGTGAGATAAGGCTTGTTGGGCGTTAAAAAATTGCATTTCACCCTGTTCATTACACAGCCAAACTTCTTTCGCGCCCGCTTCAAAATATAACTGTCTTTTTTCCAGCATTTCTTTTTTGCTATTGCTTGTTGAAATAACTTCAATGCAGATTTCTGGGGCGATTGAGGCTTCGGCTTGTCCTTTTATTTTTGCTAACAAGTCTAAGGATACCCACGCCACATCAGCGACTTTTGTACCTTTGCTGGTTTTAATCGCACATTCGGGTAGTGTTTTACCGCCTTTTAATAAAGAACGGAGTAGAAATTCTATTTCACCTTGAAAAAGCGAGTGGTATATCTTTACGGGACTCATAATAATTCTGCCCAATTCATCGAGTTCAATTTTAAACGGTAGGTCTTTTAAACTAGGATGTTCACAGACTTCTTGCCAGTTCATGGTCATACTCCTCTGAAAAATGGATTTACATCAACACTGTAATACTCAGCATCTTGTACACGACTGCCAGTCCTTTAAGGACTGGCAGTCGTAGCTTGTTACTTCAACGTTGTGCCAACGTGCGCTCAAAATGCCCTATCAATTCGGCAATGTCCGCGTTTTTCATTTTCATCGCGGCTTTGTTGACGACTAGGCGGGAGCTGATGTTCATGATTAATTCGCGCGGTTCCATGTCGTTGGCTTTTAGGGTATTGCCTGTGTCTACTAAATCTACGATACAATCGGCTAAGCCGACCAGCGGGGCGAGTTCCATTGAGCCGTACAGTTTGATGATTTCGGCTTGGATGCCTATGCTGGCAAAATAGCGTTGGGCGATTTTGACAAACTTGGTGGCAACACGCACGCGTCCTGTGATGGGCGGTGCGTCTTTGCGCGTGGCGGTCATTAAACGACAGCGGGCGATACCTAAATCTAACGGTTCATAGAGACTTTCCGCACCGTGTTCGATGAGTACGTCTTTGCCTGCGATACCTAAATCTGCCGCGCCGTATTCGACAAAGGTCGGTACGTCGGTGGCGCGGATGATGACCAGTTGCACATCGGGGCGCGTGGTGTTTAAAATCAATTTGCGACAGGTTTTTGGGTCATCAGTCGGGACGATGCCTGCTTCTGCCAATAACGGCAGGGCTTCTTCATAAATTCTGCCTTTGGAAACTGCAATGGTAAGCATAGTGAAACCTTATTGAGGAACGCGGCGGATGGTCGCGCCCAGTTGTGATAGTTTTTCTTCGATGTGGTCGTAGCCTCTGTCTATGTGATAGATGCGATCCACTAGGGTGCTGCCTTCGGCAACGAGGGCGGCAATCACTAAACTGGCGGAGGCTCTCAGGTCGGTTGCCATGACGGGCGCGCCTGTGATTTTTTCCATGCCTGTGCAAATCGCGGTGTTGGATTCGAGTTTGATGTTCGCGCCCATGCGTTGCAGTTCTTGAACGTGCATGAAACGATTTTCAAAAATGGTTTCGGTGATGATGCCAACGCCGTCGGCAACGCAGTTCATGGCGATAAATTGCGCCTGCATATCGGTGGGGAATGCGGGATACGGTGCGGTGCGTAACGACACGGCTTTGGGTTTTTTGCCGTGCATATCTAAGGCAATCCAGTCGTCGCCTGTGGTAATTTCCGCGCCTGCTTCAACGAGCTTTTCTAACACCGCATCGAGAATATCGGGGCGGGTGTTTTTCAATTTGACTTTGCCGCCAGTAATCGCTGCCGCGCATAAATAAGTGCCAGTTTCGATACGGTCAGGCAGGATGTCGTAGTGCAGTCCTTCGGTGCCTAAGTTTTCCACGCCTTCAATTGTCAGTACATCAGTGCCGATGCCGGTAATTTTCGCACCCATTGCATTTAAAAAATGCGCTAAGTCGGTGACTTCGGGTTCTTTAGCGGCGTTTTCAATGATGGTTATGCCTGAGGCGAGTGTTGCCGCCATTAACAGGTTTTCTGTACCTGTGACGGTGATTTGTTCAAGGACTAAACGACAGCCTTTCAGTCTATCGACTTTGGCATGAATAAAACCGCCTTCGACCGTGATGTCCGCACCCATTTTTATTAAGCCGTTCAAATGTATATCAACAGGACGTGTGCCGATGGCGCAACCACCGGGAAGGGAAACGTGCGCTTCACCGAATCGTGCTAATAACGGCCCTAACACGAGGATGGACGCTCGCATGGTGCGTACTAATTCATAAGGGGCTTCGTAGCTGTTGATAGTGCTGCTATCCACTTCGATGTTCATTTTTTCATCGACCAGTAAACTGACTCCCATACGACCCAGCAATTCCATTGTGGTGGTGATGTCGTGTAAATGGGGAATGTTGCCGACGCTGACGGGCGTTGTTGATAGCAGTGTGGCGGCAAGAATAGGCAGGGCGGCGTTTTTCGCGCCTGAAATGCGCAGTTCGCCTGAAAGTCTCGTGCCGCCTGTAATAATTAATTTATCCATAATGGGGGTGTGTTAGGTGATAGGTGAAGGGAAACAGCGTGTTTAGTCAGCCGTTGTAAAATGGCTGGATTGATCAAAACCGCTGAGCTTGGCAAGATTGCGTAATTGTTCAGGAATATTTTTAAAGCGTAATTGGGTTTTGTGCTGGCGGGTGTATTTTATCCACTCAATCATCAGTGCAAGACCTGCGCTGTCGGTACACGCGACTTGACCAAGATCAATGGTGATGAATTTGCTGGTATTTAAAAAATCGAACGATTTGACGGTTTTTTTATCAATGCTGGCAAAGGTTAAATCACCATCAACAGCAAAAACGCCCGCGCCTTGGTCGATAATCGCTAGTTTGCTCACTGTTTTTTATCCCCTTGGGCTTTTTCTTCAGCGGATTTGAACAAAAACTGACCGATAACTTTTTCGAGAATGATAGCCGATTGGGTAATATCAATTTTGCTGCCATTTTTCAATACATCTTCTGAACCGCCCGGCTCAAGATTAACGTATTGTTCACCCAATAAACCAGCGGTAAAAATGCTGGCAGTGGTGTCTTCGGGCAACGTGGCGTATTGGCTTTCAATTGCCATTGTCACTACCGATTGATAGGTTTTAGGGTCAAAGCGAATGGCAGTGACTTTGCCGATTTTAACCCCTGCGGCAGACACGGCAGATTTCACTTTCAAGCCGCCAGAGCTTTCAAAGCTGGCAGTGACAGTGTAAGTTTCCTCACTGCCGAACGAGCTGAGATTACTGACTTGCAAGGCAAGAAAAAAAAGTCCAGCAATACCTGCTGCGACAAAAAGACCAACCAGTGTATCTTGAGTGGCGGTGTGCTGCATATTACTTATCTCCAAACATAAGTGCGGTAAGAATAAAATCAAGAATTAAAATACTGAATGCCGAATTGACCACCGTGCGCGTGGTAGCACGGCTGACACCTTCGGAAGTCGGAATGGCATCATAGCCTTCAAACAAGGCAATCCACGAGGTGACAAAACCAAAAATGACGCTTTTAATAATACCGTTGATAATATCATCGTAAAAATCTATCTGGTTCTGCATTTGTGACCAATACGAACCGTCATCCACGCCTAATAAGCCAGAACCGACTAATTGTCCGCCGATAATACCGACTGCACTGAATAACGCGGCGAGCAGCGGCATGGACAAAAAGCCCGCTAAAAATCGCGGCGAAATAATACGGCGTATAGGATCAATCGCCATCATTTCCATGCCTGATAATTGTTCGGTGGCTTTCATTAAACCTATTTCGGCAGTTAAAGCAGAACCCGCACGACCTGCAAATAATAGCGCAGTGACCACAGGTCCCAATTCGCGCACTAAAGAAGCGGCAACCATAATGCCCAAACTTTCTTCCGCGCCAAAATCCGACAGAATATAAAAGCCCTGCAAGCCCAAAACCATGCCGACAAACAAGCCTGAAATGGTGATAATCAAAAATGATAAGACCCCGACTGAAAACAGTTGGTTCATTAATAAGCGCGGTCTGGGTAACACACTCAGAATACCCGCGAGGGTTGCCAAAAGAAAGTAAGTCGCTCGCCCCAATTTCGTGAAACTGGTACGGGTGTCTGCGCCTAGGCGTTGAAAAAATTGCATCATATTTTATTCTGATTCAGCAAAAAGTTGGGTTAATTGGGTTTTTAAATCGTTAAAATGCGGATGTTTAAAATCATAAGGCGCGTTTGGGTATGCCATTTTATAAATTTGATTAAGAATAGCTTTGTGGTTTTCTTTCGACTTGAATTGTGAACAGTCTAAAAAACGTTCAATGCACGTTTTTTGTTGTTCTGGGATAGTCGATAAAATAAAGGATTCTAAATAACCCGTTTTTGTCATTGGGTCGCACATAATATAAGTGCTACTTACTTCTTGGAAATTTAATTGTGCAATGATTTCATTTAAAGCGTGTTGTGTATTTTCATATCCACCATAGAGTGCATCATTTTTAATATCATCAGCATCAACAATCAATAAAACTTTTTCGATTGTTTTATTAACGCCCTCTGTTAAAAACTCAGGATAACTTGCAGCTTTAAAAAAATTACTCTTTGCTCCCATTCCAAAAAAACTTACCGCGTTAATCTCCAATTGCAAATCTTCCATGAGAAGGCGAATTAATTTATTATCGTGCGTATTTTTTTCGTTGCCTTCATGTAAAATAACAATGGATTTCATTATCTTACCTCAACATCCTGTTCTGTACTCTCCAAAAGCCCTTTATAACTAAGCGAAATAGTTTTTAATTTCTGCTGTTTATTTTTAACCAATAGCGTGTAGGAAATGTCCTGTTCATTCAATTTTTTAGCCACTCGTGCAAACGATTCCAGCATTTCTTTTGAATGGGTAGTAGCAAATATTTGGCAGTTGGTTTTTTTAGACAGCGTGAAAATGATTTCCCATAATCTATCAAGGTGGTCGTAATAAATACCGTTGTCTATTTCATCAATAAATAAATAGCCATTTTCGCAAGCATAAAGAGCGCAGATAATGGAAATATAATGTTTTAATCCATCGCCGAATTCGACTATATCACGATATTCGCCGTTGGTTTTACATTGAGGCTTGTCACCGATGACTTTGAAGTTTTCTATACTGTCATCAAATGCTTTTACTAACTTATTTAACTCGTGTTCTTGGTCTTTTTTTTGAACAGCTTGAAATGCACCTATTAGTCTATTATCAGACCAGCCAAAATTATCTATAAATTCTACATTATAAATATAATCAAGAATTAGGCTAAATTCTCTTGAGTTAATTATTGTAGGTTTTCTGTTAGTTGAAAAACTATATTCTTTCACTGCATCTTTTTCCAATATGGAAAACTCAGCTTCCCTTAAATTTGATGAAGAGGAATATATTTTTGTTGAATCTAAAAATTTTATACCATCAGAATCATTTTGAATGATATTTATATTTTCACGCGCAAATTTAATATCATGAATTGCTGTCGCCATCGAATTAACATTAATTGAACAGGCATTAATATAACAAGCCTCCATAAACGCCGTCTTACCAACATTATTTTTACCACCAATCAAATTAACGCGCTTAAATCCAGACGCTTTAAAATCTTTAAAGCATTTAAACTCTTTAATTTCAATGTCTGTTAAAAAATGCGTGGTTGTTGGTGCAGTCATAATATATTATTGATAATAGATGAAATGATTAATTCGTAGGTTGGGCTGCCGTCTTTTTGGCAACCCAACATTCTTTGGTATTCGTTGGGTTGCGAAAGAGCTGCAACCCAACCTACGAAGCTAACCTAATTAATAGCGTTTTCCAGTAGATAACAAATCATCGACATAATCTTTAGCGGGATAATGAAAATGCACTGGGCCATCTGCCGCGCCTTTCATGAACTGTTGTACCCATTCGGATGATGATTGTTCGATTTGCGCAGGTGTGCCGTGATCGACTACTTTGCCGTTGGCGATAACGTAGATGTAATCGGCAATTTTCGCCGTTTCTTCCACGTCATGCGAGACGATGATGCTGGTTAAGCCCAAGGTTTCATTCAAGGCTTTAATCAGCAACACTAACACGCCCATTGAAATCGGGTCTTGTCCTGTGAACGGTTCGTCGTACAAAATCATCATCGGGTCAAGGGCGATGGCTCTGGCTAATGCCACGCGCCGCGCCATACCGCCTGATAATTCATTGGGCATGAGTTGATGCGCACCGCGTAAACCGACCGCTTGTAATTTCATCAACACCAAGGAGCGAATCATGGATTCGGTCA
>Ga0208509_1000455_pt1 | contig 14836 bp, 13 predicted proteins | sample LakWasMeta7_HOW4_2_FD_183857 | JGI IMG/M metagenome (GOLD analysis project Ga0208509, IMG submission 183857) | Freshwater sediment methanotrophic microbial communities from Lake Washington under simulated oxygen tension - Sediment Metagenome... | ecosystem: Environmental > Aquatic > Freshwater >...
AATTACCAGTAGGGACGCAATAATAGGGGACAGACCACGATTTGTAACTAATCATGCTTTGTAGAAAAGAAAACGCCCCATTCTTTCGAATGAGGCGTCTTTATTGGGAAAGAGGGACTTGAACCCTCGACCCCAGGATTATGAATCGATGGTGTTAACTATTCAGGAATACACTGGAACAAACTACAACAAATTAATCATGAGGTTACCTGTTTTGGTTGTCTCTGGATTACTCCAGAGTTTTTCCCCCAACTGTCCCACTAGTGTCCCTCATAATTTTAAGTGCGAATACACAACATACCTGGTATGATTTTTGTAGATTCTCTAGTTAGCATTAAGTTGTTTCAACCTGTTATTGGCAGGGCACTTAGCTTTTGCAATTTTTCTTGCGATTGATAGCCAATATAAAGCTTTTTCACTAAGGGGGCCGTATTGCTCCAGATATTGGACTTCTAAATGGTTGAGGTAAGTTTCAAGCTCTGTATGCGCTTTATAGATTTGTGCTTCTTGCATAGCATTGTCGTAGATTGATTTTTCTAAATACCTTCTACTTTCGCTTTCCCTAAATAGCGTTGTCTCATTCCTGTGCTTTTCTTCTCTAATTGTTTGATCTATTTTGTATTGCTTATGGATTGATCCTAAGTTACTAAACACATTAATGATGGCTGGTAACTTGGTTTCAATGAGACTTTTTCCATCGGTCCAATTTTTAACAATGTTTGTTTCAGGGATGTATGCAGAAAATGTAAGTTTTCCAGTTGGGACAGGCTCTTTGCCTGAATACAGTACTCGGTCCAATGCCGTTAATTCTTTAGGATCTTTCCCATTGGATTGATACTTATAGCCTTCTGATATTTCATAACTAATATGAACATTATCTTTAATCGCAACAATAAAATTTTTGGCTTTTTTATCTTCCAAAGATTTAATTTTAAATCCTCTTATTTCCAACTCTTTGGTTAGTGCATCCAGAAAATTTAGCGCTCGCGATACAAGACCTTTTGAGACTGTGAGTTTAAAACAGTCTGTCTCGCAGCACACCATTCTGCCGCGATATACTGACTGGATAATTGAAATATAGTTACTTGGTATGGACTTTGACTTATGGGCTATTTCAATATTTTTGATTAGCTTAGCAAAATATAATTTCGTACTTTTAGTAAATTTGTGAGGTGCAATAATTCGATTGGAAATCTCAATATTTCCTAATTGCTGATTTTTAGAATTTTGCATATCCTATCTTTAATGTAGCCAGAGTTTTATCTAGATTCAGGCCATACCTCGCAACCCCATATCCAGTAATCAGCTGATTCTTTATTGCTTGCAGGGGTAATGTGTTCGCTATCGTATTCATATTTATTTCGTGAGTCATCAGCAGCTATTATCGTACCTTGATTAATGGCTGTTAGCGTAATGCTCTCTGCAAGCATTTCCCAGCCCAAGGGTGACAATATTTCATTTTTTATTGCATCCAACATGTCGCTGTTTACATTTACTTTTGTCGGCCAGTGACCGTATTTTTTCCTGAATACATTGATTGTGTCTAACAGGCGTGGCAGAGAACCTGTGCCGTATTGGTAGATAACGATGTTACCTTTGCTTAGGGTGTTTCTTTCTGTTTTTCTCATGTTTGCAACTCCATTGGATCTATTTACGGCAGATTTGTAAATTGCTTCTATTTATAGTTTTCTTTAATGTTGCTACTAACTTTAGAGAAAAGCCCGTCAACCCGTTACACCAGCCAGACCCAGCTCCTTAGGGGTTAGGGGGTGAACACCTTTATCGAAACAGCCTGACTTGTGGTCTTCGGTGGGCTCACACCGCCAGCCCCCTAGCAATTATGTTTATTTGATAAAACTCAACGCTGCCATTTTCTGGCACGGGAATAATATGGCATTGGGCGGTTTCTCTCCGCCAAGTTTCGTGTATCCATTTCTGGGGCGCGGGTCACGCCGGTCATTCGTCGCTGTTTTCTTCCGAGCAGCCCAACTTGAGGCTCACTACTACGCGCGGAGTGCGATCAGCAGACCAATACGGTCTGTTGATGCAACAACAATGTCATTAATCGATTTTAATAGCTATCCAAAAATTACATTTAATCAGTCATCAACTTTAGGTGGGGTATCCCAATCAGAGTCGCGAGTTTTTCTTGTAAGTTGGAAATCAGCTATAAGCTCTATGTACTTCTTGAAGTCGCTATTTTGGCTCGCGATCCGATTGCATGTCCCCCAGTCTACTTTCTCTTTTTCGCGTGCTGGAAACATCACAATTGTTTCATCAATCGGGTTATCTACGCTCAGTTTTATCACACCGATTCCATATAAATCATGAAGAATCTTAAGCTCAGCATTCGCTTTATCTGATGTTTGTATTACTACGAGGTAACCATAATTTGCCCATGCCGAATTTGCGAGAGCCTGTAGATATGATTTTCTAGCATCGGAGACTGAGTTGACGATGGTCTTTACTTCAAATGACCAAAGCTTGGTCTGCGGTGCACCTGCTTTGGTAACCCACTCTTTCATTTCATTAGTCCACTGAGGCTGTGGCATTAAATCTTCAAGAGCAACCATGTCAGGGTGGAGTGATTTGTTTCCGTCTTTTCCATTTGTATTAGATGAGTATTTCTCATCAATGCGTTTGGGGTAAATCTTATGTGACCGCATGCCATCGAGGTAGGCTGCTAGTTTCGGATAAAGACTATGCTCTAGGATGTTATCCGTATTATTAATTATCACAGCCTGTAGTGTGCAAGAATTTTTCTCAGTTTCAGCCACTTCATGCGGCTCCCACCAATATGTGCGTGGTGTTTCTTCAGAACTCTTCAGTTGGCTGAATTCATTTTGCCACGACTTCCCACCTGCACTAATCTGATTAGAGATTTGTTTTGTTACATTTAAGTCTAGCTGAGCACTCTTTTGAATTTTTTGCTCACAATACGTTGGAAATTGTTGCGTAATAAGCAGTGCAATTTCCGATGGTTTTAGTTGTTCACCTTGTTTCTCTTGAAGAACTTGTAGCACCATCTGTTTGAGAGTTAATTCTGAGGTTGCCATTTTTTGACCGAATAGGTAAATAAAGAGGTTTTGTATCCTACGTATTTCGTAGAGATAAAACAAGCCAAATCTACGAATATCGAAGAATGGCAAACCTATCCAATCCTAAGTCTTTGTTCGGTCGTCGGCTACGTGCTGCCCGTGAAAGGCTTGGCTTACCTCAAGATAAACTGGGGGTGATGATTGGCTTGGATGAGAGTTGTAGCAGCGCAAGAATCAGCCGTTATGAATCAGGCGTTCATGAGCCACCTTTTGCCACAGCCAAGCAATTAGCTGGTGCGCTAAATGTGCCAACAGCATATTTGTACTGCGAAGAGGATGAGCTTGCCGAGATTATTCTCAACTATGCAGCAGTTGAGTCCGGAGTTAAGAGGGAAATTACCTAGTTATAGTCTCGCAAATCCATTTTAATTTGCTTTGCCCAGTAACTTTATTACCTAAGACCAAGCTTCCCCAAGTGCCTCAGCTTGCTGCAGAACTAGCGTTACAGCCTCTTCCTGTAAGTCTGGTGGGTATTTATATTTACGCAATATTCGTTTCACCATTAACCGCAACTTAGCTCGAACACTCTCACGTGCAGACCAGTCCACGCTTAAATTGTTGCGTAGGTTTTCGGTTAGCTCATGTGCGATTTTCTTGAGTGTTTCATCCGACAATTCGCGCACTGCAGATTCATTATCAGCCAGTGCATCATAGAAGCGGATTTCATCATCAGTGAGTCCTAGTTCTGCTCCACGGGTGGCAGCAGCGCGAAACTTCTTCGCCATTTCAATCAGTTCTTCAATGACCTGTGCGGTTTCAATGGCACGGTTCTGGTAGCGTTTAATCACATTTGCGAGCATTTCAGAGAATTTCTTATCCTGAACCACGTTGCCAGAAAACTTGGATTTAATCTCACCTTCCAGTAAACGCTCAAGCAATTCCACTGCTAGATTCCGTTCTGGTAGATTCCGCACTTCGGCCAGAAAGTCATCATCAAGAATGCCGATATTTGGCTTATCCAAACCCACAGCTTCAAATACATCAACTACTTCTTCAGAAACAACTGCCGAGCCAATTATTTGACGTATCGCTAACTCACGACTTTCATCGGTACGCTTCTGCTGGCTTATCTCGCGCTTGGTTAATATCACTTTCACTGCCTGAAAGAAGGCTACTTCTTCACGTACCGCTTTGGCTTCATCCAATGTGCAGCACAGTGTAAATGCCTTACTCATTGCCAGTGCGGTATCCGCAAAGCGCTTTTTACCATCTTGTTGACCCAGCACATGATTGGCAGCACCAGCTAAGCGTTTATGTCCAGTTGTGACAAAATCGCTGTAATCATAGCCATGCATCATGCCACGCAGAATATCCAATTTTTCTTCTAGGACCGCATAGGCTTCAGCTGTATCTACGGTTGGCTTTCCACGACCATGACTTGCGGTATATTCCTTGAGTGCGCTCTTGAGTTCGTTAGCTATGCCAATGTAATCGACCACCAAGCCACCTTGCTTGTCTTTGAATACCCGATTCACGCGGGCGATTGCCTGCATGAGATTATGACCTTTCATCGGCTTATCTACATAGAGCGTATGCACGCATGGCGCATCAAAGCCAGTGAGCCACATATCGCGCACGATAACGATTCGTAACGGGTCTTCAGGGTCTTTAAAGCGTTTTTCTAGGCGTTTTTTAACTTGCCCGCTGTAGATGTGTGGTCGCAGCAGTTCTTTGTCGCTGGCAGAGCCCGTCATGACGATTTTAATGGCACCTTTTTCAGGGTCAGTATCATGCCAGTCTGGACGCAGTTTAATAATTTCATTATAGAGATGTACGCAAATCTCACGGCTCATGGCAACCACCATAGCCTTGCCGCTTTGTGCTTTATTGCGCTCCTCAAAGTGGGTCACCAAGTCAGCTGCCACACTGGCAACACGAGGCTCAGCGCCAACCACTTTCTCTAATGCGGCCCAGCGGCTCTTTAACTTGGCTTGCTGGCTTTCTTCTTCATCTTCAGCGAGTTCGTCCACCTCGTCATCAATCAGGGGCAGTTCTTCAGTCTTGAGTGATAGCTTAGCGAGGCGTGACTCAAAGTAGATAGCTACCGTTGCACCATCTTCTTTTGCCTGCTGCATGTCATACACATGGATGTAGTCACCAAATACAGCGCGTGTGTCGCGGTCTTCTGATGAGACTGGCGTGCCCGTAAACGCCACAAAGGTGGCATTAGGTAGCGCATCGCGTAAATGCTGAGCATAGCCTACCTGATATTTCTCGTTGCCTTCCTTGCCCTTCAACGTGGCCTCAAACCCATATTGCGTGCGGTGCGCTTCATCGGCAATCACTACGATATTGCTGCGGTCTGATAGTACGGGGAAAGTATCTTCATCCTCACCTGGCATAAACTTCTGAATGGTGGCAAATACAATACCACCTGAAGGTCTGTTGCTTAATTTGGTACGAAGGTCTTGCCGGGTATTTGCCTGCACAGGCTGTTCGCGCAACAAATCTTGGGCCAAAGAAAACACCCCAAACAGCTGGCCATCCAGATCATTTCGGTCAGTAATCACCACAATGGTCGGGTTCTGCATAGCCGCTTCCTGCATCACACGTGCTGCAAAGCAGGTCATGGTAATGCTTTTACCACTACCTTGTGTATGCCAGACTACACCGCCTTTATGTGTACCACCGGGACGTGAAGCTGCAACTACTTGATTGATAGCAGCGCGCACTGCATGAAATTGGTGATAACCCGCTACTTTCTTGATCAGCGTACCGTCATCCTCAAACAGCACAAAATAGCGCAGGTAATCCAACAGGTAAGCAGGTGCCAATACGCCATGGATTAAAGTTTCAAGCTCGTTAAATTGGCCTAGCGGATCAAGTGCTACGCCATCAATGGTGCGCCACTGCATAAAGCGTTCAGCATTGCTGGACAGGGAGCCTAGACGGGCTTCACTACCATCGGAAATGACTAATAACTCGTTATACTGAAATACGTCAGGAATTTGTTCTTTGTAGGTTTGAATTTGGTCAAAGGCTTTCCAGATGTCGGCGTTTTCATCGGCTGGGTTCTTTAACTCCAGCAGCACCAATGGCAGGCCATTTACAAAGAGAATAATGTCAGGGCGGCGGGTATGATGCGCACCCTTAATTGAGAACTGGTTGATCGCGAGCCACTCGTTTTGTGCTGGCGTTGTCCAATCAACCAAGCGCACGAAGTCACCGCGGGTTTCGCCGTCTTTCTGATATTGCACTGGCACACCAGTCACCAGCAACTGATGAAATCGGCGACTGGCTGATAGTAAGACAGGAATACCTAAATCCAGTACTTGTTGAATTGCGTCTTCATGTGCAACTACTGGAATGGTTGGATTAAGGAGCTTTACTGCTGAGCGCAACCGTTCTGCTAGAACTACTTGCTGGTAATTCGTGCGTTCTGGATTAATGCCGTCAAATGCAATGTCCGGACCATATAAATGCTTGTAGCCTGCTTCACCTAGCCAACTTAGTGCTTCTTGTTCCAATTGATCTTCGGTCATATTATTTATCTTATATATGATTAACGCCAGCGAAGTTGGCTACTGAATTCAGATAAGGCCCTAATTTGTTCAAGACATTCTTCTGCAGAGTTACCAAATAATTCGCTCTTGACGTAGATGCTGTCTTCAGAAAACGTATTGATCGAGTTTTTTATATCACTAATTACTAACTCGAAATTTCTAGTCCTGTAGCCGTAACAACCCGGAGGCCGCCATTGATGTGAACTTAAATGTTTCCCAAACGATAGAGCTAGTAATATTTCAACAGTATCGAATGCTAGAGTATATTCATCGTGTGATGAATATGATTCACCAAGGCACTCACGTAACGTGTTATGAAGCCAGTCATTTAGTGGGAATTTTCGGTCAGACATTCCCTCTAGCAATGCGCTCCAGTCTTTGGGGTGCTGTAACATGCAGAAAGGCGGTACGATATCTAGCGCTTTTGTTTCAGATTGTTCATTTTCTTTTCTTAGCTTAGTCTGCAATAGAGTATTAATAAATGTAAAATCTCTAGACAACATTGCACCCAAGCAGGCGGCATAGGTGACCAGTGTTAGAGGGTAACGTTGGTATTCAAGTAGTATTACAGTGCCACCCGTCTTAGTCACTGAATACAATGTTTGTTGTACTCGTTGCCAAATGTCAGCGGTTTGATGGCCTCCCCATTGCCCGCAGGTGGCTGCCATAGCCATTAACTTTTTACAAGTAGCCTCATATTTACGAACTTTTTCTGTGATTGCAGCACTTGATGTATCGCCATTCGTAGCGAGCAGACCAGATGAACTTAAGCGATCAATAACTCTTGAAGTTTCATCATGAATAAGGTCATATAGGCGTATACGATATTTATCCTCAGCTAAATATTTTTTTACAGTCGTTACAGCTGTTTTAGCTGATAGAGGGTGGGGCTCAGAAAAGCGCTCCAGAGCATCAACTTTTTCCTGAAGAGCATGAAAAAAACTATCAGCATTTTTTATGGAAATAAGCTGTCCAGCCCTATGTTGAATTAATTTATTAGCAATCTCGCTAGGTGAGCCTCTTGATGCCCAATAAGTTGTGAACCTCCTTGATGGCGCTCTTTCGATGGCTTTACGAAGTGCAACATCCCAATCAGCAGACCAACCGCATGTGACAAGACCAAATTGATCAAAAACCTGATCAAGCAGTTGATCCATCTTTGGGTCGTATGTAACTAATTCTGTTGGTGTGTTTTTAATCCGCGTATCAAGATAGTCACCGTGAACCTTAATTACACAACATTGCGTGTGAACTAAAGGTAGCGCGCCTTCAATCTGATCAGGTGTACTTAATACTAGAGGAGCTATGCCTGCTTCTTGAAGTGCTAATTCCATCAGCCTGTCAAAGTTAGTTGTAATAATTACTTTGATATACCCATTCGCAACTAAATTTGCGATTGCATGGTGAGCAACCGTAGGTTGCTTGGCTTTTTCTTCTTGCTCTTCTTCCGTAGGTTCGAAATATGAGCGAAGCAGTTGCTGGCGCTCAGCCGGAGTTCTCGCGACTTGATCGAGTAGTGCAGCGTAATCAGGGGCATGACCAAATTTATTTAAGTACCAAGCCTCAGGGTCAGGTTCGCAATTTCCATCACTCAAGAGTGCGAGCTTTCTAACCAGTTCAAGCACTACTTCCCAGCCAGTAGGTATTTTCGCCGCCCTTGAAATGCCGGAGCCTAGCAATACTGCAAATACACCTTTATTGGATTGCATGGAAAATGCAAGAGATAATAGCGGATCCATTAGTACACATCCTCAATAACTGACTCTACTTCTGGTAGGCGTAATTGGCCTGAGATTAGGCGCGGCAATAATGTGTCGCGTAGAGCAGTAAGAGTTTGTGCTTGCTCATAATTTGAGAGAATGCTATCAATTATCGGATTGAGAGTTTTGTTAAACAAACTCAGCACATCAGGTGATGGAATAATACATGGGTATGACATTAGGTCACTTCCACTAACATTAGCTTGTGCACTACCGTGAGACTTAGCTTCAGCATAAGTTTTAAATGCTGAATTACGAACCAGACAACAAACAAAACCAAGATCAAGAACGCCACTTGATGTGGATATTCTGCCAACCCGTTGGTTGATATAGGCAGGCGGAAAAATCTCTGGAACTAAGCCAGTTTCGCCAACATATCCAGTCATCCCAACTAAAAGATCCCCGCGACTCAGCATGAAACGCTCTAAACCTTTCAAAACATCTGCAGAAACATATGAAGCACCTTTTATGTCGATGATACTAGGCTTTACATTACCAATTTTGACGACTGGATTTCCCTCATCTTGCCAGTCTTTTGTTTTAAAAGCATACCCATTTTGAAAGGTTGCAAAGTTTGTTAAGTCCCCCCAACTCCATCCCTTCGGCACCGCCCCCAACTCCGATTCCCCAAAGCTATCAGGAAACAGCGTGGCGGTGGCTTCATCCATACCTTCAGGTGCGCGATCTTCTTGTTTGGCACGGACAGGGTCAAAATCCACAAACCATGATTTGAATATCGCTTGTGCAATAGATTCTAGCGTGGCGTTTGTTTTGCGCAGGAGGGTGATACGATCGTCGAGAACTTTCAGAACTGCAGCAATTTGGACTTGAATATCCTGTGGCGGGAAGGCTATTTTTAACCGACCGATCATTTCGTTATTGAGGCTTGCCCTTGTAGACATTGTGGACATTGCCAGCATGGCCTGTCTAAACTCGGGGCTGCGAAGATAGTAACCTACGTATTCAGGTACTAATCGACATTCAGGCTTTGGCCGTAATCGCTTACAAAACCCATTGAAAGTAGCATCTTGATAATTTTTCAGGGCAACGCAACTCATTCCAAGCTCATGCATCGTTTCGCTGGTTCTGGTGAGAAAAACATCTCCTCGCCGCACAGAACAAGCAGCCCTATCACTCTCCGTTGATTGAACAAGATCACCCAATTGTTCAGGGGCAAAGTAGTTATAAAAAACGTCTTTGAATGTCAGAAAAGGAAATCCTGAACCGAAGTCTTTTGCCGGCTTAGAAAGCCCTGACCGAACATCGTAGTAATCGAGCAAGCTGGCTGTTTCCCATTCAGAACTCATACCCAAGCCCTCCCAGCTTTTGCCGTATCAACTGGTCAAGTTCTGCACCCTTTGCCATTTGTTCACCGAGTTTTTCGGTGAGCCTCTGCATCTTGTCTGCAAAGACTTCATCGTCATCTTCAACTTCTTCCGCCCCAACATAGCGCCCAGGGGTTAGCACGTGACCGTGCTCTGCAATCTCAGCCAGCTTCACACTACGACAATAACCTGCAATATCTTGGTATTGCTCTGCACCAGATTCACCTCGCCATGCTGCCACGGTGCCAGCGATGCGCTCAATTACTTCATCATTTAATTTTGCTTGTACGCGGCTAATCATGCTGCCTAGTTTGCGTGCATCAATGAATAGCACTTCACCTATGCGCGCAGTTTTTTGTTTCGTGAGAAACCATAAACAAGCTGGGATTTGCGTGTTGAAGAACAACTGACCGGGTAGAGCAATCATCACCTCTACGACATCGTCATCGACCATGGCTCGGCGGATTTCGCCTTCGCTGTTCTGACTGGAACTCATAGAGCCATTTGCTAATACAATCCCCGCTCGTCCATTAGGCTTGAGGTGATAGAGCATATGCTGTAACCATGCATAGTTGGCGTTGCCTTGGGGAGGCGTGCCATAAACCCAGCGAGGGTCACCTTCTAAGCTGCCGTGCCACCAATCGCTGATATTAAAAGGCGGGTTAGCTAGAATGAAGTCAGCGCGTAAATCTGTGTGCTGGTTTTTGGTAAAGGTGTCAGCTGGTTCACGTCCAAGATTGAAATCAATGCCGCGAATAGCTAGGTTCATAGCAGCCAAGCGCCATGTGGTGGGATTTGATTCTTGTCCGTAGATAGAAACATCGCCCAGCTTGCCACCGTGTGCTTCGATAAACTTTTCTGATTGCACAAACATACCACCAGAACCGCAGCATGGGTCATACACCTTGCCGTGGTGTGGGGAGAGTACGGCAACCAAGGTTTTAACAATGCTGGCGGGCGTGTAGAACTGTCCGCCTTTTTTACCTTCTGCACTTGCAAACTGCCCTAAAAAGTATTCATATACCTGACCCAGTATATCTCGGGCTTTACTTGGGTCATCACCAAAACCAATCGTGGAGACTAAATCAACCAGCTCACCCAGTTTGCCATCGGGTAATTGTGCGCGGGCGTAGCGTTTATCAAGTATGCCTTTGAGCTTGGGATTTTCAACTTCTATGATGGCAAGGGCATCATCAATGCGTTTGCCAATGTCTGGCTGTTTGGCAGCGGCGCGCAATGCCTCCCAGCGTGCAGGTTCTGGTACCCAGAATACATTCACCTCTTTGTAATAGTCACGGTCTTCAAGTTCTGCCGAAATTAGTTCAGCGTTAGCATCTGGGAGGTAGTAGTCATCAGAGTCATCTGCAAAGCGACGCTGTAATTCAGCACGGCGCGCAGAAAAAGTATCTGAAACGTATTTAACGAAAATGAGACCGAGTACTAAGTGTTTATACTCGGCTGCATCCATATTGGCACGGAGTTTATCTGCGGTTGCCCAGAGGGTCTTTTTGATGTCGTCTAACATAGGTTATTTGTTTTGTTTTTCTAGTTGTTTCATGTATCTGAGCAGGGGGGATTTGCCCTTGCATTAATTTAGTTGTGACCACATGATTAGCTGTAGTGACATGTTTTCAGATTTAATCGTAAGAATATACCACCTTAACCGCCCCAACAAACCCCTCCGTGGTGACAGTACACTGAATTTCTCAATAAATTTCGGAGAAATAATTCATGGGCGGATTTGGGTCTGGTCGCTGGGCGCGCAATGAGCGAAAAGTGCTGGTGAATGAATGCCATTCAATTGACATTCGTATTTGGAAGAAGCAAGGCTGGCTTGAGCCTGACACCACCATCACCTATGGCCATGGTCTGCATGTTCAAGTTGATAGAGGCGGTATTGAGCTGCAATTCACGACAGTTGACGAGTTGACGGACGCTGACGGACGTCAACACAGTTTTTCCGAATACGTCAATATTCATCGACAAGAATGTCATTTCGGTGGAAAGCGTCCGGTTTTTATTTGTCCATCATGCAAACGGCAATCATTCATTTTGTATCAGCGATACGGATACTATCGCTGCAGGTCATGCTGCAATCTTGCGCATGCCAGCCAATCAGAATGTAGCCACTTCCGAATGATCAATCGCGCCTACAAACTACTCAGGCGAATACACAAAGATGCCTGTCTTATGCTGCCCATCCCCGAAAAGCCAAAGGGAATGCACGGCTATACCTATCGGCGTATTGTTAGGGAGGTTGAGCATATCAGAGGTAATGTAGGCTCAGTTTTGAACGTGCGGGAGAGGTTTTCTGAATTGTTCGGTGATGTGTTTGATGGTTGCAACATTGATGATTTGAATTTGGAGCTACCAGTACTAGATGTGCTTATGCCTGATATGCCTCTAACAGTTGACTTATAAGCGTCATTTCAATATTAGCTATCATTGCTTATCCTTATGTATTGCATTCATAAAATAATAATACCCATAGATATTGGTAATTATAGAAGGTGTGCGATTTGCGTACATTTGAAGACAAAAAAATACCTCCTATAAGGACGGTTTTCGTACTAGCTTGCACTTTTGTGCCTTTAAGCTAGGACGCTTTCCGTCCTTATTGAAGAGGTGCTAGGACGCTTTTCGTCCTCAGTTTTTTTTTCATAATAGGTGGTGGGTCTTTTAATAGATAAGCACGAAACGGGAATCCGTGACGTGTAATCTCAATTTTATAAGATTCATTTAATGGTAACCACGTAACAGCGTAGAGTGTTGCAAAATTTGGCAGTCTTCCTTGACGCGTCATACAGATTAGATCCGCTTCTTCTAGTTCTTTTGCCGCTTTTTGGATGGTACCTCTCCGCGTCCAACCTTGCGATTGAAGCACGCTTAGTGCTGTTGTTAAGTCTCCGTTGTTGTATATCTCACCATGCCTAGAGCGAAGTTGACCTGCCAAGTCCATAAGAAGAGCCTTGGCAGAGTATGATAAATTTGCCCACGCACGACCTTGTAAAACATCACACGGAATCCAGATTCGTGGACCAGTCATCTTCCATTGATCGGGCTTCCGTATTTGCTCATTACGGTCAATCCCCATGGTTGACGCCAATTTCAGCTAACACCCAATCGGGCAGGTGATATTGCATAACTGGATAGGGTTGTTTAGAGGGGAGCTTTTTCTCTACTATTGGCCAACCCTTATATATCAGGTTAAATATATAATCTGATAGTTGCCAATTAGCCATCATCGAATCTGATGATGTAGTAAGCTTTTCTCCGCTAAGCATTAAATGAAGTAGCTCACCTTCTGGACTACTTAGCTTAGGCCAAACTGGGGAAAATGGTGAAGGGGCAAACAAACCTAGTTGTTCTCGGCTCATGACTGCTCCTCTATTTTTTGTTGAGTAGCAATCCAAGTGAGAAACTTCACTCTGTCGATCAGCACCCTGCGCCCAATCCTTATTATTGCGCCAGACTCAACTAAGCCATTTCCCGGAATAGTGCCTTTAATTGATATTCTTGGCTCCGATTTGTAAATATAATTACGAAGCGCGAATTCAGTAAACGCTGGTTCTTTATCCGCAAATTGAGCTACTGTGTATAGTGTTTGGTTTGATGATTCCTGTGGGTAAGTGTTTTGTATTGCTTCAACAATCTTTAATTGTTTCTGGTTGCTCTCTTGCATTGTCATCACCTCTCGGCTTTTGCCGTTATTAATAGTGATGACATTTTGCGGAAGCTTTAAACGCTTTCAAGTGATTGCGAAAGTTCTGTGAATGCCTCTAATTTATTGGTGTTCAGCTTGATTAAGCACAAAACTTTCGCCGAGAGTTTGAGAGTTTTAATTGAGAGTAATGTTTACAAGCGCCTTTTTAATAGTACTTGGGGCATGATATTTCTTTTCACCTCTTTTATGAATGCCAGCATTTTTCATATACTCAGAAACCTTAGACGCTAATATATCTCGTTTAGCAAGCAAAGATGGGTCTGAAGTTACGATCATCCTAGCGAAGTATCTTGCAGCTATGTACCATGACTGTTCGGGTGCTGGGTCTTTGGGGTTGGCTATTAACCATGGTTTATCATCCGGTTGCTTATAGGTTACCTCAACAAAGCCATTGATAGCATCGGCAGAATGAGGTGCTTTTTCATTTAGTTCGGCAGTAGTATCGTATTTGTTAGGGTCAATACGCAATTCATTTACTAACTTAGCAAATGCTGATGGCAATTTGATTAGCGCTTCAACCTCATCACATGTTAAGCGTAAAGAATCTTTAGTAATAGCTGCCTTTATCCGATATCTTTGTCCTAATCCATCTACAAGCCCAAGAGGTACTGTTTTGCGAAGTTTCAATATTTCCATCAGGAATTGGTCTGCTGGCGCGGTAACTTGGAGTGCAATTGATTTATTAGGTAAATGTTGAGATATTTTAATCCATTCAGCTCCCTCCAGTTTTAGTAACTCATTCTGATTATTAATAACAACAGTTACTGTTTCTGGCTGTAATTCTACCCAGCGGTTCAACACACGATTAGATGACCATTTTTCTCCGGTATATTCGGTAAGCCATTTTGCTGCCTCCTTGACGGAGTTCCATAGCATTGGTTTATTCAATTTGAAATTCCTAAACGAGCTGCTAATTTTTCACCTGTGGTAACAATATGCTCGTCACTAAGATGTGCATAACGAGCAACCATGGATAGTGTTCTATGTCCCAGAACCTTTGCAACCTCTACGAGCGACACGCCGCTCATCACAAGGTAGCTTGCTGCTGTGTGCCGGAGGTCATGCCAATGGAAATCTACTAGTTCAGCTTTTTTGACAGCAGATTCCCACGGTTGACGTAGGTCGAGATATTCTGACTTCTTTGCCAGTTTTGTTGGAGGGAATACTCTGTCGTCTTTGAAGTTACGGACCTTGGATCGGCTTAGCAGCAAGTCGAATGCTTCGCCAACTAGAGCAAGAGAACGCTTGTCGCCATTCTTTGTTTTTTCAAGTGTGATAATCTTTCGCGTAAAATCAATTTGCCTCCATCGAAGGCTCATGATTTCCGCTTGTCTAGCACCTGTGGTAAGACTGAGGACTACCGCTAGATATAAATCAGCATGATTTCGACAGGCATTAAGTAGGCGAGGTCTTTCTTCATCACTCA
>Ga0208509_1000456_pt1 | contig 14825 bp, 15 predicted proteins | sample LakWasMeta7_HOW4_2_FD_183857 | JGI IMG/M metagenome (GOLD analysis project Ga0208509, IMG submission 183857) | Freshwater sediment methanotrophic microbial communities from Lake Washington under simulated oxygen tension - Sediment Metagenome... | ecosystem: Environmental > Aquatic > Freshwater >...
GTTATTTTTATCTGACATAAAAAGCCTTTTCGTGGCAACGGATTAGCAGGCCATTATAGTAATCTCAATGTGATAAGTACGGTTTTTAGTAAAAATAATCGAAGACTTATTTCATCGCCACTTTCAAACCGGCATTACAAAAAACACTGGGTCACAATGCAGGCCCATCAGCCTATGAGTTCACTCGGATACTTGGTTGAGACTGTAAACGCTGATTGGCAGCTAATTGCCCGAAAAACTTTATTTATCGTGTATCACTTCGTCAGGCTAGAATCGTTGCTAGACTGTTTCGGTGTGTTAGACCGTTGGGTCATGAAACAATTTAATGGGTGAATATCTGTGATAGGACGTCGTGTCAAAAGTAATACCTGCTCCAATGCGCTGCAATTAAATGAATGTCTAGCCAAAACCTATAAAACCATCTCGGGAGAAAAGCTTGCCGGTCGCCAAGTCTTAAACCATTGCCAGATTGTCGGTGAAGTAGCCCGCGAGTTGCTTAACCGGATGCCGGATTGGTTAACTGCAGAATTATTTCCCAAAGGCTCGGAGTTGATTGCCGCTTCTCATGACATTGGCAAAGTTAGTCCTACTTTTCAAGAAAAACTCTATCGCGGCACAGACGGGTACCGCAACAACACCAAACCTGGACTGGAAAAATTTAACCCCGAGTCAGAAAAACAATGGGGCGGTCATGCCGGTGTCAGCCAAGCAGCGGCTCAATATTTAAAGCTAGGGAAATACATTCCCGAAATTCTCGGACAGCATCACGGTTACTCGCCGAACATGACCAATCTTGCCACCGATGAAGTATTCGGCGGCCCAGCTTGGCAGCAACGCCGGGAAGAATTGGTCGCTGGATTAAAAGCGGCATTACAGACTGAATTCCCAGTGGTTACCAACGAATTACAATCACGCGTGTTGGCAGGATTTACCACCGTGTCTGATTGGATTGGTTCGGGCTCTTTATTTGATGTACCTAGTGAAGACTGGCAACCGCGCATTCAACAAGCGCTGGACGAGGCAGGTTTTCTGCAACCTACGCTAAAACATGATTTAAGTTTCGCCGAGATTTTTGGCTTTCAACCCCGTAATGTTCAGCAGTGTTTCATTGAGCAAGTCACGCAACCCGGTGTCTACGTGTTGGAAGCACCGATGGGACTGGGGAAAACTGAAGCTGCGCTTTATGCCGCTTACCGGATGCTAGCTACCCATCAAGCTACTGGCGTTTATTTTGCGTTGCCCACACAGCTGACCTCCGACAAAATCCATGACCGGGTCAGCGACTTTCTCAAGCAAATTCTTGATAGCGACAGCTCTCACCAACAACCCTTGTTACTGCACAGCAACGCTTGGCTGAAAACCGAGCTGGGTAAAGAAGGCAATCCCGGCGGCTCCTGGTTTCAAGCCTCCAAACGCGGCATTCTGGCACCGTTCGCGGTCGGCACCATCGACCAGGCGTTAATGGCGGTGATGAATGTCAAACATGGTTTTGTGCGCACTTTCGGCCTTGTCGGCAAAGTGGTGATTCTGGATGAAGTGCATAGTTACGACAGTTACACCGGCACTATTCTGGATGAATTGGTACAGGCTCTTCGGCAACTGCATTGCACGGTGATTATTCTCAGCGCCACACTCACAGAATACAGACGCAGCATTTTGTTAAATAGCGCATCGACTAATAAAAGCTACCCGTTGATTTCAGCCATGCCGAAAACGGGCGGATTGGTTGAGCAAGCAGTGCAGAATATTGACAATGTCAGCGTGGCTGTTCGGCAATGCCAAGAGGACAACGCGGCGATTGAAGAAGCATTATTGCGTGCCGAACAAGGCCAGCAAGTATTGTGGGTGGAAAATACAGTCGCCGAAGCTCAGCAAATCTATACGTTGTTAGCTGGCAGAGATTGCTCGCCAAAAATTGAATGTGGCTTACTGCATTCCCGTTTCCTAAAAACTGATAGGGAATGTAACGAAAATTATTGGACCAGTTTATACGGCAAAGACGGCAGCACCGAGCGAACTCAATGTGGCCGCATATTGGTTGGTACACAGGTTCTGGAACAATCGCTGGATATAGATGCCGATTTCCTGGTGAGCCGCTTTGCGCCCAGCGACATGTTACTGCAACGCATCGGGCGCTTATGGCGGCATGACAATACCTTGCGCCCCGCTGGTGCAAAACGCGACGTTTGGTTGCTGGCCCCTGAATTGGCTAAGGCTATCGGTAATCCGGAGCAAGCTTTTGGCAAAACAGCCAAAGTGTATAGTCCTTATGTGCTGTGCCGTAGTCTGCAAGTTTGGCAAGACCGGTCACAGATCGCCATACCCGGTCAAATCAGGGAGATTATTGAAGCCACTTATGCCGATAGAGAGGAAACCGGTGCCATGCTGGATTACTTCAACGCACTCGAAAAGAAGCGGCAAGAGCTACAACGCATGGCTCTCTTCGGGTTATCCAAGGCAGGTAAAACACTGTCTGAAGAAAAAGCGGGTACTCGTTACAGCGAACAAGATTCTGTCGACGTGTTACTGATTAAAAACTACCAGACTGATAAACAACAAGGTGGTGTTCTGGTGAGGTTTTTAGACGGCGAAAGCGTCTTACTAACCGATAAGGGCAAAGGTTTACTTCCTGAGCAACGACGACAGTTGGCGGCAAAACTGCTGCAAAACACCGTGCGGGTTGCCGAGTATCTGGCGCCCAAAGCCATCGTCGGTAACGGCCTGGATTGGCTGCAAGAGTATATCTATCTGGGCAAGGCCGAAGGCGGAGAAAACCGGCTGCGCGTTGCCAAAGTATTGGACAGCGATGTAGTTGTCAGCTTGGATGGTGGAGAAGCCGTAGAAAAATACTCGATTCAATACGATCAACACCTCGGCTACCAAGCCGACAAATAACCCCAAGGAGGATAAATGCCCATTGAAAACTGCTTTAACCTGATCGACGAGCCCTGGATACCGATCGTTGATGTCGGCCGAGTCAGCTTAAAAGATATTTTTAGCCGACGCGACTACCGCGCATTAGGCGGCAACCCGGTACAAAAAATTGCGTTAACTAAGTTACTGTTGGCGATTGCCCAAGCCGCTGTCACACCTGAAGATGATGAAGCCTGGGCCGAGCTGGGGGCGGAAAGTGTTGCGGTAAACTGTCTGGCGTATTTGGATAAATGGCATGACCGGTTTTGGCTTTATGGTGAAAAGCCGTTTTTGCAGATGCCCGACGTCCTAAATCTTATCGATGGACGAACTAAGATAAAAAAAGCTGCTGCTAAAAATAACAGCAAAATCCAAGAGGCCGATGCAGAAGCTTTGCCTAAATCTTTCGGAACAGGCTTTTACCCAGACTTGCCGTCAGAGAACAACACTATCCTTTCAGAATGCCAATTTGATCGAGTCCTTTCAGATGCAGAAAAAGCGGTATTTGTCGTTTCTCTGATGAATTTTGCATTAGGAGGAAAGCGGGTAGAAAAAGGTTTAACTAATTTTTCAGGTCAGGTTTACGGAAGTTTGTACTCGGCGAAAGCTGGGCCAAGCATAGGCAATCATGTCGGCTATCTGCACAGTTTTTTGATGGGCAACAATTTACAAGCGACTTTATGGATGAATTTGTTGACCAAAGAAAAAATAGAGTCTCTCAGGTATTGGACAAATGGATTAGGCGTGCCGCCTTGGGAAACTATGCCAACTACTGAAACTTGTAATGATGCAACCAATTTAAAGGACTCCTATTTGGGATGTCTTGTTGCTATGTCACGCTTTGTATATCTGGTTGATGAAGGTATTTATTATCTTGCCGGTATCCAATATCCATCCCATGTTGAAGGATGGCGAGAGCCAAGTATTAGCGTGAATGATAGTGAAGCAAAACCTAAGTTGCTTTGGGTTGATCCACAGAAACGTCCATGGCGTGAATTGACATCGTTGTTGTCATTTTTCAATGCAAATTCCCAAAGTGTTTTTGTTTGCCAGCAAATTCGCTTTGGACTACTTCGAGCAAGTGCAAATAATCAAGATATTGGTATTTGGTCCGGAGGCTTAAAAGTTAGAGCAAATTCAGGAGATCAATCGGTAAAGCAGGATGATGATTTTGTTGAGTCGCTGATTTACTTGCCAAAACAGGAATTAGGGGAGCCATGGTTTAATCAATTACAACAGGAAATGACTGAACTCGATCAACTCTCCAAAATCGTTTACAGCGCCACGCTTAACTTCTTCAAAAATCAAAACATGGAAGGCAAAGCTCAAGCCGGTTTAGCCAGCAATCTATTCTGGCAACTCTGCGAGCGCAGGTTTCAAGATTTGGTTAATGTTTGCGATGACTTTAATCAAGCCCAAGCCCTGCGCAAAAACTTCGCCGGTTTTGCCAACCAAGCCTATGACCGTTTTTGCGCCCACGACACCGCCCGGCAACTGGATGCCTGGGCTAAAAATCGGCCCAATCTGGGCAAATACCTGAAAAATCAAACCAAAACCGAAGAGGCTCCTGCATGAGTAGTGAAGTAAGCAAACCCAGCAAAAGCGAGGCTTTTGTAACGTTTACCGTTGACCAATGCCAGCAAAACAAAGGCCTTGCCGCCGCGTTAAAACGTGCCGACAACCCGGCGACTGAATACCAATGCTGGGAACATCTGGCGGCCTTTCATATCGACCTGGAAAAAGATTATGAGCGCTTACCCTATGCCACCATTGCCGCCGCAATTGCCAAGGCTAAAGCGGCGCATAACGGCAACGTCGGCATCGGCCGAGCTGTTGCCCTGTGTTACGAGGACGGCATTAACAGCGATCAGGCCAAAGCCAAACTGCGGCGTTTACTGGCTTGCGAATCGGTTGAAGAAGCCTGCCGGATTTTACGGCCGCTGTTTAGCTTGATCGACAGCAAAGCGGGGGTGACTTTGAACTATGCGCAGTTACTGTCTGATTTACTCAAATTCCATTGGGACAATCAACGTGTCAAAAGTCGCTGGGCGCAAGACTTTTATAGCCGCTTAACTGAGCAGGAGGAGGCATGAGCGAAGACTCAACTCCTATGCATGCCGGCGTATTGCGCTTGTCTCGCGGTGATGTCAAAGCCCTGAAAATCACCGATGCGTATTCCCTGCATCGGGTCGTTTACGATTTATTCGACGATGTCCGTAGCGAGCAGCAAAAGCAGGCCAGCGTCACCAGCGGCATTTTATACGCGGATAAAGGCGGCGACTTTAATAGTCGATTGATTCTGATGCTCGCCGATCGCCCGCCCAATCCGGCGCCTGCCTTCGGAGAAGTCGAAAGCAAAATCATCGGTGAGCAGTTTTTACAACACAACCGTTACGCCTTTGAAGTGACCGTTAATCCCGGTAAACGCGACAATCAAAGCGGCAAAATCGTTGCGGTGCGCGGACGTGAAGCGATTGCCGAGTGGTTTATCGAACGCGGCGAAAAATCCTGGGGCTTTAAGGTCAACCCCAACAATCTACAGATTGAAAAAATGTTCGTGCAAACCTTTAAAAAAGACGGTCAAACCGTCACCCACGGCAGCGCTACCTTAAAAGGCGAGCTGCAGGTTACCGACCGCGAACAATTCAGCCAAAGTTTTCGGCAAGGCATCGGCCGGGGCAGGGCTTTCGGCTTTGGCCTGTTGCAAATCGTACCGCTCTTATCCACTTTCTCTTAACCACCAAGGAATCAACTCCATGATCAACAACCCACTTAAAAACACCCGTATCGAATTCCACGTTCTGCAATCTTTTCCGGTGACCTGCCTGAACCGTGACGACGTCGGCGCGCCGAAAACCGCCCAGGTTGGCGGCAGCACTCGGGCGCGAGTTAGTTCGCAAGCCTGGAAACGCCCTGTGCGAATGGCATTGCATGACTTCGGTGCCAAACTGGCTATTCGCAGTAAACATGTTGCCGACTATGTTGCCAAAGCCTGTGTCCAAGTGGGAGCAAATGAAGAGCAAGCCAGCGCCTGTGGTGAGGTGATTGCCGCATCGCTGAGCAAAGAGACGTTGCACTTTTTTACCGAAACCGAAGCTCAGGCTTTTGCTGTATTCGCTCAAGAACAAGGTTTCGATAGCAGTAAAATTAAAGACAAAGACATTCAAAAACTGGCTAAAAAAACGTTTAACCCGGCGATTGACGGTCTCGACATTGCCCTGTTCGGCCGCATGGTCGCGCAAGCTGCCGAACTCAATGTCGAAGCCGCCGCTTCATTTTCCCATGCCATTTCTACCCACAAAGTCAGTAACGAAGTCGAGTTTTTTACCGCGTTAGACGACCTGCAAACTGACCCCGGTGCGGCGCACATGGGCAGTCTGGAATTTAACTCCGCGACTTATTACCGGTACATCAGTCTGGACTTGGGGCAATTACACCAAACCCTGGCCGGGCAAAACCTGCCGGAAGCGGTAGAGGCGTTTACCAAGGCCCTGTTTGTCGCCGTTCCGGCAGCCCGACAAACCACCCAATCCGGCGCTTCGCCGTGGGAATTTGCCAAAGTGCTGGTTAGAAAAGGTCAGCGTCTGCAAGTGCCGTTTGAAACGGCGATTAAAGTCAAAGACGGCGGTTTTCTACAACCCAGCATTAATGCATTGACCGACTACCTAGCAAAAAAAGAAAAACTGGCGGGCTCGTTATTCGGAAAAATTAATGAATACACCTTTGGCGAAGACGAAAACTTTAATATCGACGACCTGATTGCCGCGCTAAAGCAACATGCTAAGGTAGAAGTTAATGACTAATCCCTACCTGTTGCTCTGGCTTGAAGCGCCGCTGCAATCCTGGGGGCATGATTCCAAATTCGGCCGTCGCGATACGCTTAACTTTCCGACCAAGTCCGGGGTGCTGGGGTTGATTTGTAGCGCCTTGGGTGCTGGCGGCGAGCAATGCGAATTACTCGCCGAGTTTGCTTCTTTAAATCAAACCGTCTTGTCTTTTGTGCGCAGTCGCGACCATAACGGCGAACCGGTCAAGCGTGATCGGGAGCCGCTGCTGCGGGATTTTCATATGGTGGGCAGCGGTTACGATGACAAAGATCCGTGGGCCAGCCTGTTAATCCCTAAAACCAGTGACGGTAAAAAAGCCGTGGGCGGCGGGGCAAAAATGACTTACCGCTATTACTTGCAAGACGCTTATTTTGCTGTGCTGCTGCAAGTGCCGACAGCCAAGGCCGATGCCATTGCCGAAGCCCTGCAAAACCCGGCTTGGGATGTTTACTTGGGCCGAAAAAACTGCGTGCCGACTGATTTCATCTTTCGTGGACGTTACGAAGACGAGTCCGAAGCAATGGCTCAAGCCCAGGCGATTGCCCGCAACAAAGCGTTGCTGGAGGATTTCCGGGTACTAGATGGAGAGCATGAAGGCGAGGCGTTGACGTTAATGGATGTACCTATCCAGTTCGGCGAACGCAAACAGTATCGCGATCGCCGGGTGACCGTGCTTACCACCTAGTCCGGCAACCGGGCGATGCTATTTAACAATTTGGATGATTCCCGGCGGTCAGTGAGTTGGCACGGGGATAGAGGGAGTATTTATATGGCTACCGAAAATGGATCAACCCGCTTACTGATAAAAGTAACCCGCGACACGCTACCGCAAGTCAGCAGTAAATATCCTTTTATTTACCTGGAACGGGGGCGCTTGGAAATCGATGACAGCAGTGTTAAATGGATAGACTGCGAAAACAATGTGGTGCGCCTGCCCATTGCAACACTGAATTGCCTGTTGTTAGGCCCCGGCACCAGTATCACTCACGAATCTGTCAAAGTCATCTCAGCCGCTAATTGCAGCGTTTGTTGGGTAGGCGAGGATAGCTTGCTCTTTTATGCCGTAGGTCAAACCCCGACGGCAAACACCCACAACTTTCGTCGGCAAATGTTATTGTCTGCCGATGAAAACAAATCGCTGGAAGTTGCCAGGCGCATGTACGCCCGGCGCTTTCCCGATGCCGAACTGGCCGGAAAAAATCTGAAGGAAATGATGGGCATGGAAGGCTATCGGGTAAGGCAATTGTATGAACAAAAAGGCCAGGAGTATAAAACCGGCTGGAAAGGTAGGTCTTATGTGCCCGGCAAATTTGAGCTGGGCGATATGACTAACCAGATTTTGACCTCTGCCAATGCCGCGCTCTATGGCATTTTAAGTTCTGCGGTACATAGCCTGGGTTACTCGCCGCATATTGGTTTTATCCATTCCGGCAGTCCGTTACCGTTTATTTACGATCTGGCCGATTTGTATAAAGAAAAACTCTGTATTGACTTGGCTTTTAGCTTAACGCTTGATATGGCCGGACGATACAACAAGCACAAAGTTTCCGAAGGTTTTCGCAAGCGTGTTATTGAAATGGATTTGTTAGTGCAGATTGCCGACGATATTGAAGAAATTTTTGGAGGTAAACGTGCTCGTCGTAATAGCTAATGATCTACCGCCGGCAGTGCGCGGGCGGATGAAATTGTGGTTTGTTGAACCTAGACCTAATGTTTTTGTCTCCGGCGTCAAAGATTCGGTGGCCACAAAAGTGGTGGACTATCTCTATGAGCATTGTCCACCGGAAAGCGGTTTAATGGTGTTTCGTCGAATCAATAACACGCCGGGTTACGAAATTCGGGGGATCGGTGATACCAAACGCAGTATTTGCGAAATCTCCGGTCTACAACTGGTACTTGAAAAAGAGAGCAGTACAGAAAACCAAAATACCTAAAATACCGTATCTTGTGATTAAATAATTCTGCGCCACAATTTGTTGGTGTCTTCCCCACGCCCGTGGGGGTGTTTCTTAAGGACTTTCACGGCCTGCAGATCGTCGTGAGTCTTCCCCACGCCCGTGGGGGTGTTTCTCCGGCAGACCGGCCGGCACGACCGGCAAGGCCGTCTTCCCCACGCCCGTGGGGGTGTTTCTTTGGCAAAGGTTGCAGTGTATGAGCATATCAAGTCTTCCCCACGCCCGTGGGGGTGTTTCCTTGACGAGGCTGCTTAAATGACTATCCCAGCTGTCTTCCCCACGCCCGTGGGGGTGTTTCTGGATCGTCGCATATCGTGAGCAAAGCAAGTTGGTCTTCCCCACGCCCGTGGGGGTGTTTCTACGTTGTTGAGTAAGTAGTGGCTGTTGGTGCGGTCTTCCCCACGCCCGTGGGGGTGTTTCCCCTGCGCAAAGTCATCCGCAAAATTAAGGACAGTCTTCCCCACGCCCGTGGGGGTGTTTCTGACGTAGCTGGTAGTAGCTCATTAACAGGCAGGTCTTCCCCACGCCCGTGGGGGTGTTTCCAGCTGCCATTCTTGAAGCTACAAACAAAATTAGTCTTCCCCACGCCCGTGGGGGTGTTTCTTGATTGCGTAAAAGGATTTGCAGCATTAGAGGGTCTTCCCCACGCCCGTGGGGGTGTTTCTTTCTTTTTTCTTAGAAATTCCGGTAGCGTTTGGTCTTCCCCACGCCCGTGGGGGTGTTTCTCAGCGGCGGTACCCGGCATAAGCTGGCCTAGGGTCTTCCCCACGCCCGTGGGGGTGTTTCTTTTATCCGAAGCCGCGCCACCCATATCAGACAGTCTTCCCCACGCCCGTGGGGGTGTTTCCAGGCGGCCACATCCCTTTATTAAGAGGTTGGGGTCTTCCCCACGCCCGTGGGGGTGTTTCTCTTTTCATAGATTTATTGTTTATTCAGGCGATGTCTTCCCCACGCCCGTGGGGGTGTTTCCTCTTAGCGGCATTGACGATATTACTGATAAGGGTCTTCCCCACGCCCGTGGGGGTGTTTCTGGCGGCCGTTTTGACACTGTCGCACTGATTTGGTCTTCCCCACGCCCGTGGGGGTGTTTCTATTTTTATAGGCGGGGGAGCTTTAATTGTCGGGTCTTCCCCACGCCCGTGGGGGTGTTTCTTTGTTACCGTTACAGTCCCAGCAACTAAAGTTGTCTTCCCCACGCCCGTGGGGGTGTTTCTTTATCCGGTTGTATATAACTCGCTGCTACACCGTCTTCCCCACGCCCGTGGGGGTGTTTCTCCTCCGGCAAACTGGTTTCCGTCGGTGGGTGGGTCTTCCCCACGCCCGTGGGGGTGTTTCTTTTATCGGGTCATCCATTATTACTACATTCGGGTCTTCCCCACGCCCGTGGGGGTGTTTCTTCGACCACACTAGCATTTTATCGGCTGGAGAAGTCTTCCCCACGCCCGTGGGGGTGTTTCCGGAAAGCATAGCCGGGCAAGATATTACCGTGCGTCTTCCCCACGCCCGTGGGGGTGTTTCCAGGATCAAAGCTTATTTTTTGACAAACAAAAGGTCTTCCCCACGCCCGTGGGGGTGTTTCCATCTGCTATGCGTGGAAATTGCCGAGAGGCAGGTCTTCCCCACGCCCGTGGGGGTGTTTCTGTCGCAACCATTCGCGTTTGAATCCTTGCGAAGTCTTCCCCACGCCCGTGGGGGTGTTTCTATCCTCGTCGCATTTTTCAGTTGTATTACTCAGTCTTCCCCACGCCCGTGGGGGTGTTTCTGCTGTTGACTATGGCAAGGTGCAAGTCGTTGTGTCTTCCCCACGCCCGTGGGGGTGTTTCTGCCTCAGATTCTGAGCTTTTGTTAAAAGCGTCGTCTTCCCCACGCCCGTGGGGGTGTTTCTTCATATCCGTAAAGCTCCTTTTCCATTTCCAAGTCTTCCCCACGCCCGTGGGGGTGTTTCCCTTGTCATGGTCTCGTCGTCCACCGGCCCCGGGTCTTCCCCACGCCCGTGGGGGTGTTTCCCCACTCAATTTGTGCTAATTCTGTTTTCACTAGTCTTCCCCACGCCCGTGGGGGTGTTTCTGCATAACACGATGGATAAGCTACTGCGTGAGCGTCTTCCCCACGCCCGTGGGGGTGTTTCCTCCCATTGCATCGGCTATTCCATCCCTACCAGGTCTTCCCCACGCCCGTGGGGGTGTTTCTTCGTCGTGAATGTGCTGTGCATGTTTGCGATTGTCTTCCCCACGCCCGTGGGGGTGTTTCTCAACCTGGCTGGCGCAACATTACCTGCTGGCGGTCTTCCCCACGCCCGTGGGGGTGTTTCCTTTTTCTTTTCTTACCTTTGCAGATTTCTTGCGTCTTCCCCACGCCCGTGGGGGTGTTTCCAAAACCAATTCGTTTAGTCGTCTACAGTCTAGTCTTCCCCACGCCCGTGGGGGTGTTTCTACATTGACTCGATACGGTCAGCCGGCTGAGAGGTCTTCCCCACGCCCGTGGGGGTGTTTCTTGTCTGCACATGATAAAGCCCGGAACGTATACGTCTTCCCCACGCCCGTGGGGGTGTTTCTGCGTTAGATACGTTGCGCTTAGCGCAACCCCAGTCTTCCCCACGCCCGTGGGGGTGTTTCTAAGGCCGATGCCAAAGATAAGGCAGATAGTTGGTCTTCCCCACGCCCGTGGGGGTGTTTCCCCGCTATAGCCAGACCATAACAGGTCTGGCTTGTCTTCCCCACGCCCGTGGGGGTGTTTCTTAACTAGCGAGGAGAGAGCGCTATATAATGCCGTCTTCCCCACGCCCGTGGGGGTGTTTCCTGCAACAAGCTACAGACAGCTCCGGCACTGGCGTCTTCCCCACGCCCGTGGGGGTGTTTCCCTCCACAGTAGTAGTCTCTAAACGTCTGTTCAGTCTTCCCCACGCCCGTGGGGGTGTTTCTGGGTAACTCATAGTCATATGGGTGCATTGGTTGTCTTCCCCACGCCCGTGGGGGTGTTTCTAACCTGTGTTGTTAAGGCTTGTATACGCACGAGTCTTCCCCACGCCCGTGGGGGTGTTTCCTCACTGCGTCCGCTGTTGATGTCGTATTCGAGGTCTTCCCCACGCCCGTGGGGGTGTTTCTTTTGAAGTGGTCGGACCTACACCATCAAAGAATTGCAGTTAGGAGTTTCACTGTTGCGCCGTCCATACGGCGTAGATCTTGTCTATGCCGGTAAAACGTTCATCGTTGGAAGATTCCCCGCGATCAAGACCAGCCAGATAAAGCAGCAGAAGCAACGCCTGTTAAAGTATCTCAAGTTGACACACAGCCCGTGCCGTCTAAAGTAAAGTTTTTTGATTAACAGAGTTGTTAATTCAATATATTGTGCATACAATAAAGCAATGAATATAACTTTTGATTCCACCAAAGATGATGCCAATCAGATTAAGCATGGTTGCTCTTTATCTGATGCTCACTTCATTGAGTGGGAAACCTTGGTTTTTAAGCTTGATGACCGGTTTCATTACGGTGAAATCAGATTTGTAGGGTATGCCTACATAGGACTACGTCTTTATTGTGTTGTCTACACTGATCGAGACGACCAACGTCGAATTATTAGCCTTCGCAAAGCCAACAATCGGGAGATTAAAAACTATGCCAGCACTTAAGCCCGGGACTATATTCCCAACAGATGAAGAGGACGCCGCAATCAATGCAGGCATTGCGGCTGACCCTGATACGTATGAGTTAACTGCGGAGGAATTCGCCAAACTGAAACCACTAGGTCGACCGCCCTTAGAAGTTACTAAAGAGCGAATCACAATACGGCTTTCGAGAGATGTTGTTGAATCGTTTAGATCAACAGGGGCGGGGTGGCAAACTCGCATAGATGCCGCGTTAAAAGACTGGCTGGATCACCACCCAACCACGCCTTAAATCTTCTTATCGTTACGAATCGCCAGCGGAATTGCTTTAGGCGCTTTGACGTGTTCAGGTATTTGATACCAACTAAAAGCGCCGTTTCTATCAACACAGCGCGACTTTCTGGCTGCCTTTCTAGCCATTCCAGCAAGTAGGCAGCAAAGCTAAGTTTATCGTTTTTTTCTTGTCATCTTTCTTAGGCCTTCCCATTACACGCGCTCTATTAAGTTAGGTCGTTGAAAACGCCTTACTGTTCTTTGGTGTGTTTTTTATTAGTTGGCGCGTGTAATCGTTATCCACTTTTGCTTAGATGAATGGTCATTTCATCTGCAACTTCAATCCAGCACTACAAAAAAACACTCGCTCACAATGCTGGCCCATCAGTTGGGCGGCACGGCCTGAGAGGTCGGCAAATTGACGGGCGAGTTTGTTGTTGGGGATGATGCCTAGACCGACTTCGTTGTGTACCAGCACCAAATCATTGGGCAGTGTGAATACCTTAGCTAATTCTTGCAGTGTGTCGGTTTCGGGAATTTGATGATAAAGCTGGTTGTTGAGCCACATGGAGATACATTCGATCAGCACTGGGCCGGGGCAGGATTGCACGGCGCTAAACAGTTTAAGCGGCTCTTCAATGGTAATGAAGGCATCTTGACGTTGTTGCTTGTGAACTTGAATGCGAGCTTGCATTTCGTCATCAAAAAACTCGGTCGTAGCCAGATAATAAGGTTTAGCATCGCCAGCGATGCCAAGGATATAGTTTTCCGCAAGGCGCGATTTGCCGCTTTTGATGCCGCCGATGAACAAGGTTTTCATGTCAGTAATGCGCCTGCCAGCAATAAAGTTAATACGGTTCGGTCGATGCTGGTGCGTATGTGTAGCGCTTGCTTAAGTGCGCTTTTGTCGACCGGGTTGATCGAAACGCCTAGGGTCGGTTTGTGTTTGATTTGGCCGTGGTAACTGGCATCGCCGCCCAGCGCGATGCTTAAGCCGCCCGCCATCGCCGCAATTGGGTAACCGGCATTGGGGCTTTCCAGTTTATTGCCGTCACGCAGGCAGCATTGCCAGGCTTGGCGTTTATTTTTTGCTAGGCACACGATCAACAAAGCGGTCAGGCGCGCCGGGATAAAATTGGCGATGTCATCAATGATGGCGGCAGTTTTGCCGAAGTAAAAATAGCGCTCGGTTTTATAGGCAATCATCGAATCCATGGTGTTGATGGCTTTGTACACGGCAATGCCGGGCAGGCCGAACAGCAGCAAATAAAACAGCGGCGCGATAACTCCGTCGCTTAAGTTTTCTGCCCATGTTTCCAGTCCGGCTTTGTAGGCATCCGTGCTGGTCATGGTTTCAGTGTCGCGGCTGACCAGGTAGCGCACGGCGTGTCTGGGCTGGTCGGTTGTTAATAACGCGGCGACGCTGGCATGGAGCATGTTCATGGCCAAGCCGGTGGAGGCCAGTAACGCTTGGACAGGCAACGCCAGCCAGCCGGGTAGGGAGTCGGTCAATGCCACCAAACTGATACTGATAAGGAAGGTCACCAGCAACAGGCTGATCACCAATCGCGCGCCGGGTAACAGTCGGTTGCGATAAAAACGCCGTTCGAATCCGGCAATAAAATCGCCCATCCACATGACCGGGTGTTTGCCGGGCAGTTCGCCGAATAGCTTGTCGATGAGGTATGCCAACAGGGCTAATTCAAAAAACATTAGTCCGCCTGTAGCGCTTTTAAGATGGCCGATAGATCAAGATTGTCTGCCACCATGTCAGAAAAACCCTGAATTTGTTCTTCCCGGTAGGGCGCGTAAGCATAACCTTGGTAGTTTGGGTTGATGGCCTTGAAGTAAGCGGTGCGGAAGTTGTCATTATCGAACACGCCATGCACATGGGTGCCACTATAAAGGCCATCTTGGTAATACAGTGGGTGCCGCGCCATGCGACCGCAATGAATTTCATAGCCTTTGATGGCGGCATGAGAAAACAGTTGGTAGTCGCCGCGCGTGAGGATTTTTGGCTGTTGATAATGCACATCGTCTGGAATAAAGCCTAAGCCTGCTTCAACAATGGCATGGTCATGTTCAAGCGCATCGGGATCATGCAGCTGCCCGCATAGCATTTGATAGCCACCGCAGATGCCGAAGATGGGTTTATCAAACTGCTGCAGTTCGTTAAATAAGCCCTGATGTTTTAACCAGTGCAAATCGCGAATCACGGTTTTGCTGCCGGGCAACAGCACCATGTCAAAG
>Ga0208509_1000463_pt1 | contig 14698 bp, 16 predicted proteins | sample LakWasMeta7_HOW4_2_FD_183857 | JGI IMG/M metagenome (GOLD analysis project Ga0208509, IMG submission 183857) | Freshwater sediment methanotrophic microbial communities from Lake Washington under simulated oxygen tension - Sediment Metagenome... | ecosystem: Environmental > Aquatic > Freshwater >...
TGATTTTTTTAATACCTCTTTATCGTAAACACTATTAAAGCCTTCGTATAAACTTGCGATGATCAGCAATCCAATTTCTAAAGCCTCCTCTGCAGACATAAAAACATCAAGAGGTAATAACGGTATAGCATACGCGATATGTTCAATTGCGTATGCGTTGCTAGTCTGAGGCAGTTTTAAATAAGGCCCAGAATTATCATTGTTAACGATTAATTCAGGTATCCAGCTAATCGCATGGGTGAAGGCAATATCCAAATTTACAGAATTAGAAATTTCAACAGGAACTAATGCCGTTGGATTATCGGTCCAGGTATGACCAACTGCTACTAATGCATGACCACTATTCTGGAGAGACAATAACAGGATAACTGGTATTTCAGATTCAATATAAGGATGAATCTTCATCAATGCAGCATTAATGTCTTCTATGGGCATTGTTGGATTAGCTAAAGTTTTTTTATGCTTAATGTATATAGAATGGGGAGAGTAACCGGCAGCTCTTATTGCTTCAATCATTTGAGGCTGAGTTAAACCTTGGCGATTAGGCTTAATTCGTCCATTCAAATTATATCGAGTAGCAGCATCGGTAATTTGAGCAGGGTCATGTGCACGATCTCCCTCCCTCTTTCTAAGAGTACGTAAAGCCATCCAAATAGATGCTTGAGCACATGCACCAACGGCGTTATCTTGCTGCATGAAAGGGGTACCACATACCGTTAACTCTTTTCCCATAATATGAACAGGAAATTTATCAGCACTGCGAATAAAGCCTTTCGACAACTCCTTCCCTAAAATAGAGGCGCCAACTGGACTAATAATAATTGGCCTAAGCGTTATAAAGCCTAAATAGTTGTTTGCTTCAAGATTGTCGATAAATGCGATAGGGGAATTATTAGCGTTTGCGGGCTGCTTAAAGAAATGTAGTCTAGTACACCATCGTTTGACATCTGAAAATTGCTTACTATAGTACGAGCTGTACTCCGCCATGTAATCTGGATCTTGCACATCTCTTTGTGCCAGTATAGTACTAGCACCTGCATTTTTTAATGTTTGGCAACATGTCAGAAGAGGAGTTTGCGTTTGATTTGACTGGGATGGCTTACGATACGAAATAGCCTCTAGCTCTTGATAAACCACATCAAGAATTTGTTTCAAATCAGTTACTTCAAAAAGTTGAATACGATCAGACATAAAAAAGCCGTCTCAAGACGGCTCCAAAATTATTAAAATAAATTAAAAAGTTGTTACATTCAACGACTCATCTTCATCGCGCCTTTGGGCATTTCGAATTTGATCAATTTTTGAAATGATTTGATTTGTTAAATTTTCATGTATTTCTATTGCCTGATCATCAGGAACTTTCAAAGTTTTTTCATGACTACCAGCCACAGATAATACGAACAATCCTAAATTTGACATTTTTGTCTCCTACTTTTAAACACACTTATGTTTAAAAGTGATTTATAGGCAGCCAAGCCTCTTTCATATTGGAACAAATTAAATATTGAGAGTTCCTAATTTACAAATAGTGAAGATACAGACGAAAAAAAAGAAACGAGTTTTCTCGATTTCTATCTAGGTATCTTCTATTTGAGCGAATTATGTTCTTACGAACTTTTCTTGTCAACGCAAGAAATTATGGATTTTCTTTGTTAATCACATAGTTACATGCTACAAAAGCCACATAAAGAACTTCAGAGCGAATAAAAGGATATTTATAAGCCCAGTAGTTAGTTTATTTTATTCGCAGACTTTAAGTGCATTCTTATGAGTTTGAAGAGTATATTTGAAGAGTTTTTAAGAATAAATTCAAAAAAATATATGAAAGAATGAAAAAAGTGCAGACGTCTGCACTTTTCTTGTAAATATTCCAAATCTACATTCCAAATAACTTTAATACCGCTGCCCAAATACTTGGTTTTTTACTAATCGGTATTTGGTTTACTTCAATAGAGGTTGATTCATCTTTTAAGAAATAAGCTTTCTTACTTGATTTATCAATTTTACGAATTTTTTCAATCTCTTTTTGAGACATTTGCCCAGACCATTCAATTTTATTTCTTTTAATCCAATAGTGAGATTGACATTTAAAATTCCAATTACCTATTGATGGGGATAGAGACACAGATACACCATCAAATGTCAGCTTCCAATCTGTAGGTGTAAAAGGGGTTATCACCTTATTACCACACCCACAGCAGCATAAATGAACCGCAGTACCGTATTGCATCGACACATACAAAACTCCTTCTTGAATGGGACTTGGTATGAATTCTACAAACTCAGGTTCAAGTAATTTAATTTTCATTGAGGCATTCGCTTAATAAAAGATTGGTATCCAATGTATAAGTAGTATGGTTTTCGTTTTCATGATCATGATAGAAGCCACTCAACTTTTTCCACTTAATTACTGCCATCACAGCATTTAAAGAGTTTAAATCTGCAATCTGGATATTTTGTGCATATTCATCATCTTCTCGGTCTCCAAGAGAGACCTTAGTTCTAAAATGATCACGTTTTTTTTCCGTACTTGCAGTCACTCTTACTGTAGCGATTAAAGAATCTTTAACAGCTTGCACACCAATTCCAACATCGATAAATGATATGTTATCTACTTCAAATTTTCTCAAAAGTAACTCTTTAACTTCGCCTTTATCTACACATATGAAAACGAAATCAAACTTGGGAAAAGCTTCAATGGCTTGCTCATCAATATAAAATGGGTGAGCAATAATATGTTTATGCATGTTTGAATACAAAGAAGCAAAATAATTTACTTTGAATTCTTGTGCACTAAGCACTGCTAAGCTTGGTGCACCTGGTGCTCTAAATGCATTATGTTGAAGAAACTTATCACCGTCATATATGTGTATCTCACCCACTGGGGTTTTGGCTATGAGATCTAAAATATACGAGCCCGTGCCACCTAAACCAATAATGGCAATTTTTTGCCCCTTCAACTTATCATTTATATTCGAAATTCCAGCTCTGCTCGACCAAGAATCTAAATAATTAAAAACTGACTCAGAATCATCAGATTCAATAACTTTGAAAGTTTTTGCAGATAAACCACTTGGACCTGAAATAATATCAATATAACGAGTCATCTTTGCATAGTAATCAGGATATCCATAACCATCCTGAGGCTTACTCGAAAATGAATGGTTAATTTCCACACCTTCACCTAATATCTGGCTATTAGATGCATGCCTAAAACCTTCAATGGGAGAACCATCTTTATGACAAGGATACTCCCCCTTAAACATCCCTACATGCGTATCTGGCTTAGTAGTGACATTACCCGCTAAAGTTAAGGTTGAAATAACTGAACCAAATAAAATTTCTTTAGCGGAATTTACATATGGTACGTTGGATATTATTAAGTGATTCGATTTGATTTGCACTTCAAACCCCTCATCACGTAGCCGCTTTAAATCTGGGCTAAGATTTATCAGTTGCTGAGACATTGAATACCATTCCTTTTTTTAATTTAACAATATCGCCAATATCCATTGAGCCCTCTTTATGAGAGTCTGGTCCCTTTTTATAAGTAACTGTATAAATGATGTTCCCTTGAACGGTTGCATTGGGAAACTCCAAATGTACTACTTCAATAAAAGATAGGTCTCTACCTTCTACTACTTTTGGTGTAGCATTTACGATGATGGTAAATTCTTTATCTTTATCATTTTTTGCTGCTTCTAATTCTTGCATCACGATCTCCTAAGTATTGATTTGTGTCCTGCTTACTATGAAAGGCTTTAAATAAGTGATCCGCAGACAAATAAAATAATTATTTTTTAAATGTCTGAATCTATCAAAAGCAGAGCCTTTAACTCACATGGACATAAATTTGATTGAAAATGAGTTATCTGAAAACACATTATCGGTTTCTGAAATCAGAGCCAGGCTTGACTCGCTCTCTAGTGACAAAGTCAAATGGATTAAATTAGAAAAAGCCGCCAATTATTTATGTTTGGGTTTGCCAATTTCAGGAGGCGACCTATTACATATCGTTCTATGTAAGGCGCTGGAGGGCAAACGCAAATGTAGAAAAGACTTGCCGATTGAAGTTTTTATTTATGGCGCGATGGAAAGTCTAATTGATTCATTAATTAAGAAACGTAGGAAAGATCCTCTTAATCACACGCTGCAAGTCGCTGAAGATAATGATAGCAACGATGTGGAGCTACTCAATAAAACACTAGATACACCAGAGGCTGAATTGATTGCAAAACAAACAATTCAATATTTCAAAGAGCTTTTTAAAAATGATGAAAAATTGCAATCCATATTGTTGTATCAGATGGACGGATCAAGCCCTTTAGACATTCAAAATAAAATGAATCTCACAGCAGTCCAATATGCAAGTGCTTTGAAGGCAATTAGAAGAAAATATGAAAAACTGGAGACTGGCAATCATGAGTGATAAATCAAGAAACTCATACGAGCAGACATTCCAAATCGGACGCACTCTAGCTAGAAATATTATGGAAAGTTCAGACGAAGAAATTCTTTCTGATAATCCGGAAACACAATTATTTTCCAGCAAGACTTCCGGTGAGCTTATCTATGAAAGAGCTTTGAACACAATCAAGCAAACCAAAGAAAAATCTGTACCGGAATTAAAAGCCTTTAATCTCGCGGATTTTATGCTAATAGGAATTAATGCTGCTGCTGCTCGACACAAACTTACTACGTTGTCCGCTGCTAATGATCCTTCATTGCAGCTTGTTGCTTCTCAAGTAGATGAGTTAACTGATACTGATGTTATTAGAATATACAAAGATTTATTAGCAAGTGGCGTATTCAAACTTTAAATACAAACCTGACAATATGAAGTAGCCAGTTTATGAAAACTGTCTGATTAGTGTCTACAAACTGGTGGCGATTCACTTCATCGTTCATGGCATCGCCAAAGAGGTCGATTGCATCAACCATTAATTGATACCAAGTACGCATGGAAGTCACTTAAATACCACAACTATAGTAAAAACACCAAGGCATCGAAAGATACCTTGGTGTTGTCGTTGCTTGTTATTGAGTCCGTTATCACTACATTCTTTAGCAATGATTGACAGAGCATTAAACCTTAATGCCCAACATGGCCGTTAGGCTTTCTGACGGTCATTTCAACTCCTTCTTCTTTAGTTGACGGCATAGCTCTACTGACTGGCGGCAAATCATTTTCTACTTCATGAGCCACAGTACCCTTTGGATGCTTGTAAAACCCAGGGTCTTTGTAGTCATTGCGTGCCAAACCCTCACGTACTTTGACTGTAGTAAACATGCCACCCATTTCAATGGCTCCAAATTGGTCTTTGCCAGCCATCATGGGTAGCGTGTTTACAGGTAGAGGCATCTCCATCATCTCTGCCATGTCTGTCATTTCAGACATGCCTGTTTCGCCCATCGGCATATAGTCTGGAACCAAATCACCAATTTTTTTAATGAGATCGTTCTGTTTTACACCTATTAAAGTGGGTACATTGTGCCCCATTGCATTCATGGTGTGATGGCTCTTATGACAATGCAAAGCCCAGTCGCCAGGCTCATTTGCAATAAACTCCACTGCACGCATTTGCCCGACAGCCACATCGGTGGTTACTTCCGGCCAGCGGGCGGATGCTGGAACCCAGCCACCATCAGTGCCAGTGACTTCAAATTCATGTCCATGCAGATGTATCGGGTGATTGGTCATTGTGAGGTTGCCAACGCGAATCCGTACACGATCATTTTTACGAACCACAATTGGATCAATTCCTGGAAATGCGCGGCTGTTCCAAGTCCACAAATTAAAATCTAACATCGTGTTCACTTTAGGCGTATAGCTACCCGGGTCGATATCATAGGCATTCAGTAAAAAGATAAAATCGCGATCTACTGGCATAAATTTGGGGTTCTTTGGATGTGTTACCCAACTCCCCATCATGCCCATCGCCATCTGTAACATTTCATCGGCATGTGGGTGATACATAAATGTGCCAGGTCGCTTTGCCTCAAACTCATACATAAAAGTTTTGCCTGGTTCAATCGGTGGCTGGCTTAGGCCGCTTACTCCATCCATGCCATTTGGTAGCCGTTGCCCGTGCCAGTGAACGCTAGTTTTTTCAGGTAGGCGGTTGGTGACATAAATTCTCACCCTGTCTCCCTCAACCACTTCAATGGTTGGACCTGGACTTTGTCCGTTATAGCCCCACAAATTGGCCTTCATACCCGGTGCGATTTCACGGACCACAGATTCAGCGACCAAGTGAAACTCCTTAACGCCTTTATTCATGCGCCAAGGTAGACTCCAGCCATTCAGCGTAACAACTGGGTTATAGGGTCTTCCAGTATTGGGATGTAGCGGTGCTTGGGTGTTTGCAGCCTCAGCTGACACAATTTCTGGAATGGCCGCCATCGCTACTTTACTAACTGAGGATGCAGCAAGACCTGCCAGCCCAAGTCCTGCCAATTTAAAGAAACCGCGTCGATTTAGATTTGGTAAATTCATTATTATTGTCCTTCCATAGGGTTAGAGCCAATTAGCGTCATTTGTAATGAGCTATCGGCCAACCAAAATTCACGTAATGCTTCAATATAGTTTTTAACACTAGCAACCTGTGCTCTTGCATCACCAAATAGTTCAAACGGACTGGTGAGCATGCCGTTGTAACGAAGTTGGTTTTCACTCAAGATTTTTTTGCGTATCGGTACTATTTCATCACGCAAATGCTTGGTGACATCGTAGTTGGTACGGTAGGTGTTATATGCCTCTCTGATTTCGGATTGTGCGTTGATAGCCACTTGTGCAGTCTCATTGACCGCTTGCATATAAATAGCTTCTGCCTTGGCTACGCGTGCAGTGCCCCAATCAAATAATGGGATTTCAAACCCAATCTCCAAGCCTTTTTTGTATGGATCATTCCTTCTGCCTTCAAGTACTCGTGCTGGACCTATTTCAAGCACATTGATAAAGCGTGTGGTTTTAGTAAGGCCTAATTGCTTAGCAAGAGCTTCTGTTTGCAAGCGAGTGGCTTGTAAGTCCAGACGATTTTCAAAGGCAGCTTTTTCAAATGGTTGTAGATCCTCAACAGCTTTGGGAAGATCAGGCAGCCGTTCAAGTAAGGTCATCTGATCAGCAGATACGCTCAATAGCCTAGATAGTGCTTCATATGCCCGCACTTGCTTATTTCGGGCATTGGCATAATCTAGCGCTGCATCTGCATAGAAGCTCTGCTCTCTGGCTTGTTCCAGCTTATTCCAGTTGCCGGCCTTATACATGCGCCTAGCCAGCTCAGCACTAGCCTCAGCACTTTCTTTTACTTGTTCGCTATAACGAGCTAGCTCCCTAGCTGCCACTGCATTAAAGTAAGCAAGACGAGTATGGTTAGCCAGCTTAAGCACTGCGAGTGCGGTCTCTTTTTGTACCTGCTCAAAACGACGCTTTTCGATTTCTACCGCTTTAGGCATGGTAATCAAAGAGAAGATGTTGAAAGTGAATGCCTGTTCTATCTTGTATTCGCCATTGTTCTTGGCGTACAACATAGAAAATCGCGGGTTAGGCAAACGACCGGCTTGTACAAGATCAGCTTCCGAGATACCCAATTCATAGAAAGACGCCTGCAATCGCTTGTTGTTGAGCAAGGCGATTTGTACGGCAGATTCAACATCAAGTTTGTGCTCAAGCAACGCGTTAACTTGATCATTAATTTTGCTTTGCTCTTCTTTCGTCTTAGGCCAAGCGATTTCCTGTTTGATATGTTGCTGCGTGGTCTGCTGCACATTAGCAAAACCACCATCTTTAGAAAATGTAGCACACCCACCCAGTAGTAAGCTGGCACTCACTAAAACAGTGATTTTTCTATATTGCATAGGGAATTGATTAATGTTCATGAACCTCTCCTTGTGTAGCTTCATGTTGGTGAGTGCTGTGTTCCTCTAGCTTTGTGGCTTCATGAGCGTGCTCAGTTTCATTCGCACTATTATGCTGATGGTTATGCCCAGCGCCTTCAGCGGACGGAAGTGACAGCACACCAATGCCATGACGATATACGATTTCCCCGCCCAACCATGCAGTGGTTGCGATTGCACTGGATAATACAAACAGGAGCGCCAATACTGGTAAAGACATGACTTGATTTGCACGTGTTTTCCAAGCATCCCAGCCTGCAAGCACTACCAACCCTAAAGCTGCTGGAATAGCCCATTTTCTATGTAATAGCATGGCTGCATGTCCAGCATCGTCGTGATTCATGCCTGAGTTAAATGCCAGCCAACCAAATACAGCTGCAACAACAGCACTCAACGCCGCTAACCATAAAGTGAAGTGACCTGCAGCAGCCAACAAAGGAACAGCACTATGCTTACGAAGCATGTGTGCACCCAAGCCAAACAATAATGAAATCAGTGTTAATGCAATTGGAAAATGCACAACGGCAGGATGCATATTCGGGATAATGCTGAAGCCTGTGCTGGCCGGCTGAGCTGTTGCAGCTGATGTTTCTGGAGTTTTATCCATACTCGGCATAGGCTCGGTCATATCATGGTCTTGCATACCGTTTTCAGAGCCATGAGCATGTGGAGCCGCTTCTGGGTCATTGGGCTCAGTCTTATTGCTTGGCTGAGCCATATTTGCCATTTGACTGTGATCCATTTTCCCCATGGAACTATCACTTGCCCCATGCTGATGTTCCATGGAGGTCATTTTGGAGTGATCCATTGTGGAGCCTGATTTTGTGCTAGGACTGGGTATAGATTTTTCGCTTGGCATCTCATGGTTCATATGCTGATGGCTCATATTTGCCATGTCATGATCCATTTTGTTGTTTGGAGCACTATTCACTTGCGCGTCATTGTGCGCCATTTTGCTATGGTCCATGCCACTGTGATCCATAGTTGGCTCAGCACTCCCCATTTCACCAGACTGCATATCGTGCTGCATGCCTTGCATCTGATGCCCAGCGTGCCCGCTACCACCTGAAGATTGGTTGATAGACTTCCAATCAGTTAAGGTATCTTTGCTAATAGCACGATAGCCTTCGAACGCTGATTGATAAGGAGCGTCACTTGACGTAGTTGCACTATCTTCGAGTGCAAAGGCTGTGGTCGTACCAAATACCAACAGTGTGAGTAGGCCCAATAAATATGGGCGGATAATCGCGGACAATTGCCGCTTGGGAAATATGTAATTCATAGAAACCTCTCATTAAGTTTTTCCAAATTAACTAACTCGGAAAAAATCATTCTTTGCAAATTAAATGCTTAAGAATGCTTGTGAATGCACGAATAGAGACAAATACAATCTGCCTCTATCCGACAAAACAATTTAAGTAAGAGTGAATCGTGGAGGTCGTTCTAGACCAGAGGGAATAAAGCCAGTGAAAAGAAGCGTGTTGTAACTAAATCTAGCTTCGCCAGCATTTAATTGTTGAAATAGATTGGATGAGGTCGTTTGGAATGTAAATCCAGAACAGCAGGTTGTACATTTAACACAGTGAGCGCAAGCGTGTTTACTCTTATCTGTGCCTTGTGATGCGTTATCGCTAGTTTGCAGTGTGTCATGGGCATGTTCTGCGCTCATGCTATGTTCATTATGCTGGTCGTGATGGTTATCAGTTGTAGCATTTTGGCTGTGATGACTGGAAAGCCGCTCGCAATTCATCATGGCAATTGATGCAAGCCCTTGCGTAGGGATTGCAATCGCAATAAGCCATATAGCAAAAATTTTAATGAATTTTCTCACGTGATTATTATTACATATCTAATTTAAATAAATCTAAAAAATCATTGAGCACTGTAGCTCCCCTAGATGGGCAGCTTACTTCGCCGCCCATTTTTACTAGGTTATCAATACAAAGTCATTACTTCATATGATGGTCGCAAGGCATAGATGATGCGTTCACTTTATGTTCTTCCATCATTTGCCCCATCAAAGTATCCATAATTCTTTGATGCTCAGCGAACCACTCATCACGTTCTTTCTCTGACATGCCTGCTTTCGGTTTCATCTCACGGCAGGCCGCCATGTTGTCATGTAACATTTGCGCATGTTCATTGAGTAGTTTTTGTTGCTCCGCACCTTTTGATGCCTTGGCCTCTTCAAGTTTTTGTTTAGTTAATTGTACATTCTGAATTAACTTCTCTTGAAACGCATCTCGACCCGCCATTACGCTAGCAGAGGCGAAGCCTAGGCATGCAATCAATGTAGTGGTAATCATTGTGTTCATTAATTTGTTGTTCATGGTAGTTCTCCTAATATTAGTTTCACCTTGTTGGTGACAAAGTTTTACGCTCGTTAGAGTATTGCGTAACCTCGAATATCTTTGGTTCTGTGCAATGTTTTGCTTGCTGAATGATCAGGCGCAATGCAGGTTGAGTTACAAATTAAATGCAAAGACGCAAGTCACTCAGCATTAGGAGAATGATTGCTTGGGAGGGTGTAACAAAGGTGGAGAAAAATGTTGATAAAGCGGTATGGTCAACTCTGGATACGCAGTGTTATAACCATCAATTAAGACAATGTTATTTGCTTCGGGTAATTGATAAACACTTACATGACAAAATGAGCATTTCATATTTGAACAGTCTTTAGTGCTTCCGTCTAAGCCATTACTTGTACTTTTTGTATGGCAATCTGCGGACATACTCATATCCATAGCTTCATTATTTATTGAAGTGTGGACTTTCATACTGACAACAGGCAAAGGTGCATCATCGCAGATAGGCATAGTTACCGCAGCAATTCCTTGCAAAGGAACGCTGATAGCAAGAGCTATGGAAACCAGTAATTTGAGCCAGTATTTCATTTTTTGAGTATTGATTCGTTCATTCTTCTATTGATGCTAGACTAAATTTCTCATTACATAGTTCACATTATTAAGGTTCCAACACTGGTAAGGTCAAGCGTTTTTATCAAAAAATTTATCTTTCTTTCTATTATTTTAAGTAAGATCGTAATACGCCTACTACTAGCTCTAATTCTTGCTGCCGTTGTTCTTGTAGCACATTTACACCTAGATGTTCCCGGATGTGCTTCTCCAGCATTTCTGACATCAGCCCATTCACAGCACCGCGTATGGAAGCAACTTGCTGAAGGATGGCAGCACAATCAATATCATCGTTTAAAGCTTTCTCCATAGCTTCAGCCTGTCCTTTAATGCGGCGAATGCGGGTTAATAGTTTCTTTTTATCTTGTGCTAAATGAGCCATCAAAAAACCTTTCTTTTAAATTAAACGTATACTGGGGTATACTATATTTAGTAGATAGAGAGCCCATTATGACACAATCAATTTCCTTAGATACCCTCAAGCACTCGCATAAATTTGATGAGGGAAATCCCTTAGCTGAGAAAAATACCTTGCGTGTTGCCATTCTGACTGCTGTCATGATGGTGGTTGAGATTGCCGGGGGGTGGTATTACAACTCAATGGCACTACTTGCAGATGGTTGGCACATGAGCTCACATGCCGTGGCTTTAGGGTTATCTGTCTTGGCGTATTTTTGTGCCAGGAAGTATGCACATGATCCCCGCTTTTCGTTCGGCACCTGGAAAATAGAAGTATTAGGTGGCTATACCAGTGCTATTTTTTTAGTAATGGTAGCTGGGTTAATGATCTTTCAATCTATTGAACGGTTAATTTCCCCTAGTCCGATTCACTATAATCAAGCAATTGGCATTGCAGTCGTGGGCCTCGTGGTAAATTTGGTCTCTGCTTGGTTACTTAAAGATGGACATCATCATGACCATGGACATGGTAACGAACATGCTGAGCATGATCACCATGGCCATCATGACCTGAATTTACGTTCAGCTTATATCCATGTTATTGCTGATGCAGCCACGTCTGTGTTGGCCATTATTGCGCTATTCGGCGGCAAACTTTGGGGTGCAAGTTGGATGGACCCAGTGATGGGCTTAGTTGGTGCTGTCATAGTTTCTATATGGGCCTATGGTCTACTACGCGATACTGGTCGCGTGTTGTTGGATGCCGAGATGACAGCGCCTGTCGTTGAAGAAATTCGTGAGGTGATTGCGCAGTCACCGATAAAAGCCCAAATCAGTGACTTACATGTTTGGCGAGTTGGGCAAGGCAAATATGCTTGCATTCTTAGCCTTGTGACATACACAGAGGTAGCTCCGGCGTATTTTAAAAATCAATTAAATATACATGAGGAGTTAGTGCATATCTCAATTGAAATCAATCAAATGCGCTGAGCAAGATAATGTTAAATACCGTTGGTCATTCTGAGGACAAGCTATCTAAAATCGGGCAGTCTGGGCGGCCATCGCCATGACAGCAACTCACTAAACGCGATAGCTCTGATTTCATAGCGCTTAACTCTTCAATCTTTTTGTTGAGCATTTCAATATGTTCTGCGGCCATGGATTTGACCTTGCTACTAGCACGGTTCTTGTCACGCCACAGGCTTAACAAATCGGCAATTTGCTTAATCGAAAAGCCCAAATCGCGTGAATGTCTGATAAAGCGCAACATATGCACATCTTGATGGTTATAGGTTCTATAGCCAGAAAGTGTTCTTGATGCTGCTGGCAAAAGACCTACTTCTTCATAATGACGAATCATTTTTGCAGAGATCCCTGAAGCTTTTGCTGCCTGTCCAATATTGTATAAGTCACTTTGCATAAAACGTCCTTATCTTTTAATTGAGGGTTTCCATTTGCTTAACATCAAGGCGTTCATTACCACACTGACCGAGCTGAACGCCATGGCAGCCCCTGCAATGACTGGGCTAAGTAATCCCATCGCAGCCAGAGGAATGCCTATCAAATTGTATATAAATGCCCAGAACAGGTTTTGTTTAATCTTGCTATAAGTCCTACGCGAAATATCGATAGTATCTGCCACCAAGCTTGGATCAGATCGCATTAATGTTATGTCAGCTGTATGCATCGCTACATCTGTCCCTGAAGACATGGCAAAACTCACATCTGCAGCGGCTAAGGCTGGTGCATCATTGATCCCATCACCGACCATGGCAATCACTGCATCCTTATTACGTAAAGATGCAATGCTACTAGCTTTGGATTCTGGCGTTTGTTCTGCCAACACTTTATCGATCCCAATCATTTCTGCAACACGTGCAGCACTGGTACTGTTGTCACCCGTTAATAAAAGTGTTTTGACTTCTTTATCATGTAAAGCGGATATCGCTTTTTTCGAAGACTCTTTAATTTGATCGCCGAAAGCCAACATCCCCAATAACATAGGGATAGTCTCACCATCTCCCTGTGCGACCCAAGATATGGTGTTACCCGCATTTTTATATGCCAACGCTGCTACATTTTGAGGATTAATGGATACATCCAGTTCACTCATCCAGCGTTTTCCATGTAAGCCACGCCCTGCCACATCTCGCACATCGGTGGCAATCGCTGGACTCTTTCCTAATGACTGCAGTTGATTCACAACCGCCTTAGCTAATGGATGTAGGCTATTCTGCTCAATGCTTGCAGCGAGTTCTAACAATAATAGGTCATCCCCATCAATCGCGTTATAAGCCAACAGCACTGGTTTGCCTTCAGTCAGAGTTCCGGTTTTATCAAACACCACCTGCGTGATGCTATGGGCAAGCTCTAATGCTTTCGCATCTTTAATTAAAATCCCGTGGCGTGCTGCCACCCCTGTGCCTGCCATAATGGCGGTTGGCGTCGCTAAACCAAGCGCACATGGGCAAGCAATCACTAATACAGCAACAGCGTTTAATATTGCTTGCTCCCAATTGGCTGAATATAGTCCCCAAGCAAGTAGTGTAATGAATGCAATCACGATGACTACCGGCACAAATACAGCGCTAACTTTGTCAACCAAACGCTGGATTTCAGGTTTTGCTGTCTGTGCGTCCTCAACCAAGCGGATGATACGAGACAACGTGCTTTCAGCACCTATCGCCATCGTTTTAACTAATAGCATGCCATCAATATTAACCGCTCCGCCTATTACCTTATTGCCTACTGCTTTATTCACTGGCTCACTCTCGCCAGTCATCATAGACTCATCAACATGGCTGCTTCCATCGATAATTATTGCATCTACGGGGATTCGCTCACCCGGACGAATAATCACAACATCGTCAATCACAACCTCTTGGAGTGGAATATCTAGCTCCTCATTCAAGCGCCTTACTCTGGCAGTCTCAGGTCTTAATTTCTGTAGGGCACGTATGGCCTCTGTTGTTTGCCTTTTTGCACGTTTCTCTAGCCATTTGCCTAACAGCACAAGGGTAATCACAACACTTGAAGCCTCGAAATATAAATGTTCATGACCTTGTAACATCATATATATCGATAGCAAATACGCGGCTGAAGTGCCGATTGCAACTAGCAAATCCATATTGCCGGTTTTGTTCTTAATGGCCTTCCAGGCAGATGTATAGAATCCTGCCCCCAAGTAAAACTGTACAGGAGTTGCCAGTAGCCATTGAACCCAAACTGGTAGATTCCAATGTCCACCTGATAGACTAAATAGCATCGGGATAATGAGTGGAGTACTTAATAAAACCGCCATTACAATACGGATGCCATTAGCAGACTCATCGTCATGGTGTTCTAGGCTGTGGGTGTGAGTAAGCAACTCAGCACCATATCCGGCATCAATAACTGCCTTTAAAATAGCTTGAGTCTGTAATGATCTTCCCTCTTTTAGCTCTATATGGGCTTTTTCAGTGGCTAGATTAACGCTAGCTGACTCAACT
>Ga0208509_1000465_pt1 | contig 14663 bp, 13 predicted proteins | sample LakWasMeta7_HOW4_2_FD_183857 | JGI IMG/M metagenome (GOLD analysis project Ga0208509, IMG submission 183857) | Freshwater sediment methanotrophic microbial communities from Lake Washington under simulated oxygen tension - Sediment Metagenome... | ecosystem: Environmental > Aquatic > Freshwater >...
CCATTACTGAACGCATCCTCGAAAACTTAACACCATGATTCCTTCACTCTCCCAAATTCAAACGTTTCTTGCAGAAGACATCGGTACCGGCGACATTACCGCCGCTATTATTCCCGCGACTATGACCGCCGAGGCTGAGGTTATCAGCCGTGAAAATATGGTGCTGTGCGGTCAAGCCTGGTTTGATGCGGTCTTTAACGCGTTGGATGCAAATATAGAGATTGAATGGTTGGTAGCTGAAAGCGCAGCCGTTACTGCCGGTGCAACCTTGTGCCGCATCAAAGGCCCGGCCCGCGGCTTATTAACAGGCGAGCGCACCGCGCTAAATTTACTGCAAACGTTGTCAGCGACGGCTAGCATTGCCAGGCAATATGCCGAAGCGGTCGCCGGCACCGGCTGTAAGGTGTTAGATACCCGCAAAACCATTCCTGGACTGAGACAGGCGCAAAAATACGCGGTTGCCTGTGGCGGTTGTTACAACCATCGTATCGGTTTGTATGATGGCGTCTTGATTAAAGAAAATCACATTATTGCCGCCGGCTCCATCGCTCAAGCTATACAGGCTGCGCGCGCGCTATCCACTGTGGCAATAGAGGTGGAAGTGGAATCCTTGGCAGAACTGCGCGACGCTATTGCCGCCAAACCGGATCGCATCATGCTCGATAACTTTAGCCTTGAAGACATGCGCATTGCCGTTGAATTTAACAATGGTCAAATTCAACTTGAAGCCTCCGGCAACATCGATCTTGAGAACATACGAGCCGTCGCAGAAACTGGCGTCGATTACATTTCCATCGGCGCGTTGACCAAAAATATCAAAGCCGTCGACTTATCTATGCGAATTAAACTGGTGCAACATGATTGAAAATATTGATGACGTCTGTAAACACCTTACTCACGGCGTTTATGTGATTGGTGTGCGCGATGGCGAACTACAGAATGCGTTTACCGCCGCCTGGGTGATGCAAGTATCCTTTGCTCCGCCGTTACTGGCGATCAGCATCAATCCTGAGCATTATTCCTATCAACTGCTTAAAGCCGGCAAAATCTGCACAGTGAATGTTTTGGCAAGCGACCAAATGGCTTTGGCCGGTCATTTTGGTCAATCTAGTAAAGATAAAATGGCGGGATTTGCTTGGCAGCAAGATAAGACTGGCGCGCCCATTTTATCGGACAGTTTGGCGTATTTTGATTGTCGAGTTAGTCACTTTACCGATGCCGGCGATCACGTCGTTGCTATCTGTGAAGTAATCGATGCGGCCTTACTTAAGCAAGGAAAGCCAATGCTTTACAGCCAGACTGGCGATCTGGATGGCAGCAGTGAGTTGTATGAGTGACGTTGCCTGTCGAGCTATAAATTAGAATTTTCCGGTAATAAAAAGGCTTGTTATTTAGCCTAAGCGTTTGTTGTTCAAATCTGCAAGTTGACACAATGGTTGGCTATCATTGTGAACATAATCACTAAAAATGTGTTTTCAAAAGTAGGATTCATTAAATGACTAAAAGTATTTCTTTTATACCGTGTTACGACTTTTCAACCACGTTGAATGCTGCCTACATAAAACAAATTCTCCCGCTGATGGTGCGTCACAACGTCGCCGCCAATCCTATAAATTATGCTATCTGGTATGACTATGTGGCTGGTAATAACGCTAAATTGACTGAAGTCGTTAATAAGCTAATTAGCCAACAAATACCTATTGATAGCGAAATTAGTATCGAGCTTTACAAAAAACATGTCTGCAATGCCTCGCTTGAGTCTTTTGAGAAAATTAACGAGCATATTCAAAAAGTCATTGCGCAAGCGTCAATTTCTATTAATGACACCTATAAAAAAGCAGAAATTACTAACGATAGCTTTCAGAAAAAAACGCTAGTTCTGGAGAACATTTCCGAAGCAACCGACATCAAAATTGTTTTGCAAGAAATCATCCAAGAAACCCAGTCTCTGGCCGCTACCAGCCAAGCCATGAAGAACAAACTGGATGAAGCCAATAAAGAAATGGAATTGTTGCGTTTAGAATTGACGCAGGTGCGGCAAATGGCTGTCACCGACGGCTTGACGGGCCTACTCAATCGCCGTGCTTTTGATATGACCTTGGCGGAAATTATCGAGCAATCGGAGCCCGATAAAACTTATTTATCCTTACTAGATATTGATCATTTCAAACGTGTTAATGACGATTACGGGCATACCGTTGGTGATAATGTTATTAAATATGTCGCCGCATTAATGAAAAAGCACTCTGAAGAGCATCATTACGTTGCCAGATATGGCGGCGAAGAGCTGGCGATTATCATGCCCAATACCTCTAAAGATAAAGCCATAGAAATTTCTGAAAATATTCGTAGTTCCATGGAAAACAGTCGTTTAAAGCGCAAAGACAATAATCAGCCACTGCACAAAATCACCCTGTCGATTGGCATTGCCCAATTGCGAGCGGGCGACGACTCCGAGAGCTTAGTTGTTCGTGCCGACAGTGCGCTTTATCAAGCTAAAGAAACTGGCCGGAATAAAGTTGTTCATCACCATAACCAATAAAAGCCCCACAGTTTTACTAAGCAACTCAGCTTGCAGTCTATAGATTGCCTAAGGAGCGATTTTGATAGCGCTACCACTGACATTTTCAAAAGCCCAGCAACATGAAACAGAACAGCTGGCGACCCTTGTTAATTCTGCCTATCGCGGAGAAATCAGCAGACAAGGTTGGACTACAGAAGTTGACTTGCTAGATGGGCGCCGAACCGAGGCCGCAGAGCTTGATCGATTGATTACTGACGCTGACTCTATCATTCTGCTGTGCAAGCATGCGTCAGAACTGGTTGGATCGATACACCTGGAGAGAAGCGGGCAACAGGTGCAGTTTGGCATGTTGGCCGTTCAACCGTCATTACAAGGTCGCGGCATAGGCAAGCAGTTACTGCAAGCTGCAGAACTTGCGGCCCAGCAAGCTTGGTCCGTCCATACATTCGTTATGGCGGTTATTAGCTCAAGGCATGAACTGATTGCCTTTTATGAGCGACGCGGTTATCGGCGCACTGGAATAACCAAGGCGTTTCCCGTCAATCCGGCTTTGTGGACAGCTAAGGTTACAAATTTACAATTGGAGTTTTTAGAAAAGTCCGTTATTGATCATCCTTGATAAGTAGCGGGCCATGCCTGCGAGTAAATTGTTGTAGCATCTCGTCGGCAATTACCTTATAAATTACCTGTTAATTAGAATGGCTTTGTTGCTGGTGATATTCATATAATTAGCTGCTGTCTTCATGCTAAGTGGTCTTTAGAGAATACAAGGCAGTTTTAAAAAATCGCCCTTCTCTTTCTGTCTAATTTTTAGTTAATACGCCGGAGTTTTAAATATGAAAAAACGTTTGCTATCCAAGCAGGTAAGTCAGCTATTAATCGCTGGTCTTAGCTCATTCGCTTTTACTCATACAGCTTATGCGGTTGATGGCTTTTTAAGCAATCCTAATTGGGAAATACAACTGACAAGTGCCGGTTATTCTGACTATCTGGGTGACCATACACCAGGCTTTTTGGGTCGCGAATACTTGTCTGGTGAATGGGGTGCGGCAGTCGGATACACCAAAGCCGGTACGACTGTTAACCCTATCTGGCTGGAAAGAAATTTCATTTACCCGGACTGGACGACCAACTCTAATTTCGATACAACAACCGCCATAAACGGTTCGGACACTTCCGCCTCGTCAGTTATTGCCAATTCAGATCTGCAAATTTCCCAAAATTTTCAAATTGTAGACACCTTGACGGGTACGCCTATGGGCATAACAGCGGCATCGGCGTTTGGTGCGGGCAAGGCGCTATTGTCTAATCGATATGCCTTACTGCAAACCTATGACATTACTAACACTAGTGGCTCCAGTATTAGCAACCTGCAATTTTTTCAATTTTTGCACGGCTTAGAATCTCAATCTGGTGTTTACGATAACCGCAGTTATGTAGGGGCGTATTCAGATTACCGTTATGACGTAACGCTGGGTGGAGATGGTGGTGCCGCTGGCCAATTTGACTATATTGGCTTCAGCAGCAAAATTGCACCGAGTGCTTTTGAAATAGGTCGTTACGGTGATGAGAGCAATGGCGTAGATAATCATACTGTTGGCAAGCCAAGCGTTGGCACGCACTTATCTGTTGAAGATAACGACCTGAAAAATACGGACTCTTTTTCGCCTACAACCCGGTGGGTTAGCGGTGCAGAACGTTGGGATTTACTTGAATTAGCTGCTGGCGAAACCAAGACTTTTGATGTGTTGCTGACCATCCTCACCGGTTGGCAAGTGGCTTCCGGGGATGTCGGCGGGAGCGGCAATGGCGGTTCTACTCAGGCTGGTGGCGTTGATTATGAATTTGAAGGAACTCACACTGATGGGCAATTTTTCATAAGCTATCACCCAGAAGATGAAGCAGGGCTGCAAGCGTTGATCAATACCGGTGAAATCGGCATACCGCCTTTTGAAACCACCAATGGTCCAACCCAACTATTTGATGTTGATTTTCAAGGCGAATTTCAAGGTTTGCTTAAGTTAACCTTTGGCTATGATGTGGCGCTATTGGGCGGTGTAGAAGAGACGTTACTGCGTGTTTTTCATTGGCGTGATGGTCGCTCTATCTGGGAAGATTTGGGCGGCACAGTTGATACCAATAATCACACGATTACTGTTTATACCGATAGCCTGTCACCGTTTGCTGTTGCATCAGTTGCCGCAGTGCCCGTTCCTGGCGCAATTTGGTTATTTGGCACAGGTTTAATCGGCCTTATCGGCATGAGAAAATCACTTGATTCCAAATCTAAAGTTACTATCGCGGGCTAAAATAAATATCGCCGTAGTAACTGTTCGCTTTACCCTTGCTGTCATCGGTGTCGGTCATGATCGCGACCGCATCGATGTAGCGGACGTCTTCGCCAAAATGTTGTTTCAAGTCGGCTAAGACGTCCCGTTTTTCACTAAACCAAGTGCCAGTGGGGTCAGCAGCTGATCTCATCGCAATCATCACCGCACTTTTCCCTGCATACGCATTCGGCCATACAGTCCCTTTGGCCGAGGTGTTTGCCCAAACATAATTGATGGCTTTAGTCTGCCAAAAAGCCAAGCCGCCGCTGATTACCACATAAACACGAGCGGCATAATCGTCACCGCTTTTGGCTTGCTCATTGCGAGTATCTAGCCTATTTTCGATGCGCCAGCGCCAGTTCAGCACCGGTGTTTGTTGCAAATCAATGCGCTGTGTTTTGAACAGTCCAGACGCACTGTTGTTACTGTCTGCTTTTAATACCCGAGCGCCATCAAGTTCGACCAGCTGATAGAGTGTTTGATTTTTGAACTGTTTACTTTCCCATTGCTCTAATGAGCCTGTTGAAAATGCGCCGAGCATTATTTTTTCTTCCGCTGGCTCAGCATAAATCAGCGAATTAATTGTTAGCAATATCAATAAACTACTGAATTTTAACGTGTTGAAAACAGTGGGCATGGCATAAACCTCGGGCTGTATGTGTAACGGACTATGTCAAAAAAATCAGCTTAGGCCTAGTTTATTTTTTTTGATGCTATATAATGCGCACCTCACCAATGATTACAATGCCTCGGTGGCGAAATTGGTAGACGCAAGGGACTTAAAATCCCTCGTTCGTAAGGACGTGCCGGTTCGACTCCGGCCCGAGGCACCATAAAAAATAAGGGCTTAGGTTTTTAACCAAGCCCTTTTTTATTGCCTGAAATTTTACCGGTTACTTCGAGTAATCTTGCCAGCAAGAATTTCTATGTCTGTTAGCAATTAACCACCCCAGCACTTTGTGTTTCTATGCTTTAACGGCGTAAAGGATTAAACATGGCCGACAACTACGACGATTACAGCCGCGAAGAATTGCTTCGCGAACTTCGCTTACGCGACCGGCGGCCTCGCTTTGGCTTGGTGTGGGAGCGCAAAGAGATTGAACACGAAAAAGCGGTAAATGATGATTTTGTCGCGCTGGATTTTGATCCTGCCTTGTCCTGTGGCGAGGCGCCTTATCGCAATTTGATTATCGAAGGCGATAACTTCGACGCCTTACGCTATCTGCGCATGACTCATGCCGGTAAGATCAAATGCATTTATATCGACCCGCCTTATAACACCGGCAATCGCGATTTTATCTACAACGACCATTTTGTCGATAAGGAAGATGCTTACCGGCATTCCAAGTGGCTGGAGTTTATGTACAGGCGTTTTTTGCTGGCGCGCGATCTATTAAGCGAAGACGGCGTTTTGTTAGTTTCAATCAATGACGTCAACCGCGCCAAGCTTGAATTACTATTGGAGCAAGTGTTTCCCGGCATGAATTTGGGCAGTATCGTTTGGCGAAACCGCCAAGGTTCCAATGCCGATCAAGGTAGCTTTCTGAGCGTCGATCACGAGTATGTTTTAGTTTTTGGTGGCCCAGGGTTTCAGTTTCTGGGATTGGAAAAAAGCTACGAAATGTATGGCAATCCTGACGACGACCCGCGAGGCCTTTGGCGTTCTGATAATTTGACGCTTGGCTTTTCATACAAAGAACGTCCCAATCTTTACTACCCGTTGATTGATCAAAAAACTGGTATTCATTATCCATCAAACCCCGATGGGGTTTGGAGATACGCTTCTCGTGATCGTTTAAAGCCTGGCGCTCGCGTGCAAGCCAAACCCATGGAGGAGTTTATTGAATTAGGGCAGATTCTTTTTCCTGTCGAGCAACGGATTGAAACCTGGCACACGCTGGAGGAGCTGCTTATGGCTATTGATAAAGGCGATGTTCCAAAAAGCGGCAAAACGCCTTTGTTGCGGCGGGAATTACCGGACTTGGAATTTTGGGTAGGTAAGAAAATTGGTTTTGGTCGCCCGTCTTTTAAACGTTACAAAGCTGATCTACGCAATCAAACTCAGCCGCTAAGTAGCTGGATAACACCAAAATTTGAGGCAAAAGGCATGGAGCAGGGTAGCGGTTTGGTTTCCGGCACTAATCAAGAAGGCGCAAAGTTATTAAGTGATATTTTTGACGACAAGCGTTTCAACTATCCCAAACCCTTATCGCTGATTAACGGATTAATTCTCCAATCAACCCAAAACAACGATATTGTTTTGGATTTTTTCGCCGGTAGCGGAACAACGGCGCATGCCGTGCTTGATGCTAATCAAATTGACGGTGGAAAGCGCAAATTCATTATGGTGTCGTGTACTGAGGCAATGCCAGATACGCCAGATAAAAATTTGTGTCGCGATGTTTGTGCCGAAAGAGTCAGGCGAGTTGTCGGTGGGTTCAAGAATAAAAAAGGTACAGGCGGTGGCTTTGCTTATCTCCGCACTCACCGACTGCCTGCCGAAACCCTATTCAGTAGCATTCAACATGAAGCCATTTGGACTGCTTTGCAGTTGATTCATGCCGAAAGCTTGTCGCCATTTGTGGCCGAGGCGCTGATTCAGCAAGCCGACTTGGAAAACAGCACGGTTTTATATCTGCCAAAGATTAACGACGCAGTTTTGCAGGCGCTAAATACTGTGCTTGTCAGCGCGTCGACACTGGTTGTTTATGCCTGGCAACCGGGCTTGTTGCGGCAACATTTTGAGGATCCTCGCTTTAGCTTTTTGCCGATTCCGCAGTTTCTGGTGGATCGCTTTGGCACAGGGAGCAAAGCATGAGTGTTGCGCCAAAAGGGTATCAGAACGATGCGGTTAAAAACGCGCTGGAGATTTTCCGCTATGCGGAAAACCAGTTACAGCAGGTTAACGACGTTACCAGCGAACGAGCTATCAGCGCTTTTAACGGTTGCGTGTTATTAGAGGCGCCGACCGGTGCCGGTAAAACTTTAATGGCTGGCTTGATTGCCGAAAGCTTTGCCCGGCCTGATCATCGCGATAATGCCAAGATTGTCTGGTTTTGGTTTACCCCGTTTGCAGGTTTGGTTGAGCAAGCCAAAAGCGCGTTAAAACGAGATTTTAACGGCCTAAAAATCCGCGATTTGAGTTGTGATCGTAAAAGTTATTCGGCCAGTAGCGGCGATGTGTTCGTCACCACCTGGGCCTCGGTTGCCGCCCGAAATGCGGAAACCCGCAAGCTGCGCAGCAGTGGCGATTTGTCATTATCGCTGGATGAGTTTATCCCGGAATTGCGCGAGGCCGGGTTTCGGATTGGTGTGGTGGTTGATGAGGCGCACCATAGCTTTACCAAAGCCACCGAAACGGTCAATTTTTACCGGGAAGTAATGCGGCCGGAATTTTCCTTGCTGATTACCGCCACGCCGGATGATGCCGATGTCGAGAAATTTAAAAAAGCCGCCGGCTTGGCAATGGTGCATCGCATTCAGGTATCGCGGCAAAATGCCGTCGATGCCGGTTTGATTAAAGAGGCGGTAAAGTCTATTGCTTATCTAGTGCCGGACGATCAAAAAGAGCTGGTCGATTTGTCGGCAACAGCGCTGGAAGACGGCTGGCGCACCCATCAAGCCATCAAGGCGCAATTGGCTGAGGCAAAAGTCCGGTTAACGCCGTTGATGCTGGTGCAAGTCGGTGATACCGGCAAAGCGGGCGAGACTGCCATTGCAGAAACCAAACAGCGCTTGCTGAACTTGGGTGTACCGGAAGAGGCGATTGCCTGGTACACCGCCGACGATCCTAACGACGATTTGCTGGCGGTGGCGCGCGATGAAAGCAAGGAAGTATTGATTTTTAAAGTCGCGGCCGCGTTGGGCTTTGATGCGCCGCGCGCCTTTACCTTGGTGTCGCTGCGCGGCACTAAAAGCACCGACTTTGGCATTCAAGTCGTCGGGCGTATTTTGCGGGTGCCTCCGCAATTGCAGCCGATGGCGATTAATAAAACCTTGCCGGAGGTATTGCGCTTTGGTTATGTGTTTTTAGCTGACTCGGAAAGTCAGGGTGGCTTGATTGGCGCTGGCGCAAAAATTAATGCGATTGCCACACAGATGTCGGAGATCACGCCTTATACGATGGTCGTGAAAGTCGGCGGCCAGACCGAAGTGCAAGTTTCCGTAAATGGACAAACCTCGTTATTGCCGCAAGCTTATATTGCACCGGCTTGGCAATCGGCAGACACCGGAAACGGTAATGATCAATCGCAAATTTCTTATTTGTCAGGTTCAACCTTACCTATTCTTGAGGATTGGTTGATGCCGCAAATAGTGCCGCATGTTAATGAACCAGGCCAATCGGCGCCTTATCGTCCCGCGTTGGTTGGGAATAGCCGGTTTGCGTTGCGTGAAGGTTTACCGAATCGCTTTACAACCGAACGCTTGCCGCTCAGTACCGATGAGTTGGTGCAATGTATCGCTAAGCGCATTGATTTAAGTGCGCAGGTTTTGAATGCCGGGTTACGAAAAAATCTGAAAATCACCCGTACCACTGTTGACGATATTTTTGGTAAGCCTGATGAAACGGTCGATAGCATTCAAGCTCGTTTATCAAATGCTGACATTGCCCGGCGAGCGCAAAAAGTGTTGTTCGATGCCGAGTTTATCGATCCACGCGATCTGCATCCGTTGTTATTAGCGCGATTGCATTCCGAATACAACGAGCATCAAGGCATGGAGCTAAGCGAGCAGGAACTGGCGCGCGCTCTGAATTTGATTTTGGCGACTTTTCCGCGCTTGGTGCGTGATGCTTCCCGCGTTTGCTCTGCCCGTTTTAAGCAAGTTTTTGATGCTGGTATGTTGCCGCTATTTATTGAAGCACCGGAGTGCATTAGCCGCTCCCGGCTAAATTTGTATGGGGTGATGCCGCAAGATCTTAACGACACCGAACGCCGATTTGCTGCTTTGTTGGATACTGACATCAGTAACACGGTAGCGTGGTGGCACCGCAATGAACCACGTAAACCGTGGTCAGTGGGTATTGTTATGCCGGATGGCGATCGTTACTTTCCTGATTTTATTGTGGGCGTGAACGATCGCCATCATGGTGACGGGGTGATGCTGGTGGAAACTAAAGGCGGTCATATCATCAATTACGGCGAGACTTTGGAAAAAATCAATGCCGAGCATAAGCAGTACGGCAAGCCGTTAATGCTGACCCCGCAAGATGATGGCCGGTTCTGGATGATGCGTTACATTGAATCGACTCGCAAAATCGAACCTGACCAGGTGTTTCGGGTTGAGAATATGGGGCAGTATTAGTTACAACTTACGTTAATTCATGCCCGGCGGTAATCGGGTTGACTGTGGTGTAACGGTTGCCGGATCCAGAACCATCGACGATAGGTTCAATCGCTCATAACGTCTTCGTTCGGGCAATTTGTCTTGCAACTTTGTACCATTGGTTGTTTTCAATCCGGTCCAGCTCGTCGATAGTCGGAAGATTGTTTGCATCTAAGTAAGTCGAGGTTAATGGGTGTTCTTTGCCTACACAAAGATCAAGGGCTTTTCTTGATGTGTTCAGGTGGTAATTGCCCCGATGAATCACTTGTGCGCTGAATATCAATATATCTCCAGGTTCCAGGCTGATTAAGACAGCGCCGGGCAGGTCTTCGCTATTTTTGTGACCGTTTAGTTCAAGCCGCACATCTCTTTCCAGGTCAGTATCCCAACGATTGTGCGTGCCGGGAATCAGCTCAATGCCTTGCTCGCGAATAAGCGGTATTCGCACATGTAGGGACAGCATGTTTTGTTGTTCGATTTTCTGAAGCGCGTCGTCGATTGGGCTGTATTGCATATCCCTGTGCCAGTAGGGGAGTCTGCCGTTTTCGAATGGGTTGAAGAAAAGCTGAGTGTTATGGAAATAAATGTCCCCGCCAAACATATCGTCCAACAGTTTCGTCAGTTGCTTTGCTGCGAGCATTTGAAAAAACAACAATCTTTCAGTCTTACGACTTTCAAAATATCGTGGGTTGGTTAGCGAATGCATGTTGACCAGTTGGTGTTTAATAACATCGGTATGGTTTTCACTGAGCCATTGGTCATAAATACGATCGACGATGGTCGTTAGTTTTTCGATTTCCGGCGCACTGAATAGATTTTTGACGATCAGGTAGCCTTGGCTGTCGAATGTCTTGGCTTCTCTCATGCTCTAGTCCCACAGAACGTATACCTGATTGCCGGATGGCGCTGAGCAGCCCTTTACTCGGGTTCCCCGGTTCTACTTGAAAACACCGCATGCCAAGCAATTTTGAGGGTTGAATATCCCGAACCGGGTCATCGCCAATCATCAGGCATTGGCCGGGTTCAAGATTCAAAAGCGCTAATGCGGCTAGAAAGATTTCGGGGCGCGGTTTCCAGTGTCCACAGTCCATAGGCGTGATAACACCAAAAATATGTTTATCCAATCCAGTGGCCTGAACTTTTCTCAATTGCTGCTCTCGATCCCCGTTGGTTATGATGACCTTGGGAATGTTTTTGGTGGACTCCAAAAATGCTTGGCAATCTGATACGAGTGACCAGGATGCCTCGTAGGTAATTAGATACGGCTCGAACGCCGCATCAGCTTCGGCATCACTGCACGAATACCTAAGAAACTCACGGACGCGAGTCCTGCGCTGGTCATGAAAGGAAATTTCACCTTTTTCAAACCGCTGCCAATGGACGGATGCAATATCACGCCATCTTTGGAGAGCTTCTTCTTCGGATTCATCTGCCCATGTCAACCGATGCGCTGAAAGGAAGGCAGAAAGCGCGACTCTGGTAGCCGTCCTGTCATCTAGCAGTGTGTCGTCAAGATCTAGGAGTATGCCGCGCATGGGTCTGCATATAAAAGATCGTTAAGATCCTTTACGCTTATTAAAAAATACAATCATTAAAGTGATGGTGCCGGTCATCATTACCATGGTGGTATTGGCAACGATCAGCGGTAGGTCGCCTTTAAGTACGCCGTACAGCAGCCATAAGGACACGCCGATAGTCAGAATCAGGTAGGTCGATAGTGACATGCTGCTGACGTCGCGGGTTTTCCAAGTTCGCCATATTTGCGGTGCAAAAGACGACGAGGTAAAGCAAGAAGCTACCAGGCCAAGAATGTCCAGTTCGCTCATGGGGCAGTTTTGTTTGGAGCGGCGGGTTGGGTTGTTTCGGGGGCTTTGGGCACCGGTACTGGCACGGGGACTTGCGGCTGGGTAAGAGCTTCTTTGGTGGCTTTTTCATTTTTTTCTTGGCGATGACCTTCGCCGAACATGGTGGCTGAGATCATGAATAAGATGGTTGAAATCACCAAAATTAAAAACCTATTAGGTTTTTCCATAAAAAATAATGGCCATTTGGGCTTTATCATGCCGATTATAAAAAACATGGCTGTCAAAATACCCAGATTTAATGCTTGCGCTACCATTTATATCTACTCCCCTATTTACTGTTTGATCTATGATAAGCCGGTGGTGCGGTTAATGCGCCACGAGTCAGGCCGATGATTTTACTTTATTTAAGACCTTAACTTAATGCGAATTTTCCGGTTTTACAGGCTATTGCCGTTTGCAGTTTAACGCGCGAGCGCTCATGTCAAGTTAAGCTACTACTCAATCCAAACCTTAGGGGGATTTATGGGTGCATTTTTTATATCGATATTGATTTTTGCCGTGGTGCTCGTTTTGATGAGCGTCAAGTCGGTGCCGCAGGGCATGGAATATACCGTCGAACGTTTTGGAAAATACACACATACTCTGACACCGGGTTTAAATATCATCATGCCGGTGATTGATCGAATCGGCAGAAAGATGATCATGATGGAGCAGGTGATGGAAGTGCCGTCGCAGGAAATCATCACTAAAGACAATGCGATGGTGACGGTGGATGGCGTGGTGTTTTATCAGGTGATGGATGCCGCTAGAGCCGCTTATGAAGTCAGCACTTTGGATTGGGCTATTTTGAATTTGGTGATGACCAATATCCGTACCGTGATGGGCTCCATGGATTTGGATGAGCTGTTATCGCGCCGGGACGACATCAATGCCAGGCTGTTGAATGTGGTGGATGACGCCACCACGCCATGGGGCATTAAAGCCACCCGGATTGAAATCAAAGACATCGCGCCGCCCAAAGATTTGGTTGAAGCCATGGGGCGACAAATGAAAGCCGAACGCTTGAAACGGGCCTCGATTCTGGAAGCGGAAGGCTTGCGGCAGTCGGAGATTTTACGCGCAGAAGGTGCGCAACAGGCGGTCATTCTGGAAGCTGAAGGACGTAAACAATCCTCATATTTGGACGCCGATGCCCGTGAGCGCTTGGCCGAGGCCGAAGCAAAAGCTACCTTGATGGTGTCGGAAGCGATCAGCAAAGGCGATATTCAGGCCATCAATTATTTTGTCGCGCAAAAATACATCGAATCGCTAAAAAGCATTGCCTCGGCTGAAAACAGCAAGCTGGTTTTTATGCCGCTGGATTCTTCCAGTGTGATTGGCGCGATTGGCGGTATTGCTGAGCTTGCCAAAGAAGCCCTGAATAAAAAAGGTTAAGCCATGACTGAACTGGTTTTTGTATTTTGGCATTGGTGGGTAATCGCGCTGGTGCTATTGGTGGTAGAAATATTGACGCCTGGCTTTTTCTTTTTGTGGATGGCAGTATCCGGATTCATTACCGGCGCGTTGGTGTGGCTTGTTCCCAGCATCAGTTTGAACAGCCAGTTGTTTGTATTTTCGATTATGTCGATCGTCACTATCAGTGCCTGGAAGTTTTACGTAAAAAAGCACCCGATAGAAACTGATCATCCATTATTGAATCAACGCGGCGCGCAATATATCGGCCGGGTTTTTAGTTTGTATGAGCCCATCGTAAATGGTCAGGGCAAAATCAAAGTTGATGATTCTATTTGGAAAGTGCGTGGTAAAGACTGCGATATCAACACCAAGGTCAAAGTGATTGCCGTGCGCAGCACGGTGTTTGACGTGGAAAAAGTACAATAAAAAAAACAGAGTAAGCCGTTTGTGGTTCGACAAGTCTCTCCTGAGCGCAGCCGAAAGGCTCACCATGAACGGTTTAATCGATCCTCGGCACCTTTTAAATGAACACCACAACACCATGAAATCACCGCAAGACCGCAACTTCGACACCCTGATTCATAAATTCGAGCAAAAAATCTACGATACCGCCAAAGGCGAGTGGCGGCTTAAGTTGCTTAAAGAAGATTTGGCTGCTTTTTATCAAACTGCCGAGCCTTTAACTATATGGGATGCCGGCTGCGGGTTTGCGCAAATCAGCCTATGGTTTGCCGAGCGCGGGCATCAACTGACGCTGTGCGATGTATCAGAAAAAATGCTTGCCCGCGCGCAGCATGAGTTTACCGATGCGGGTTTGAGTGCGGAGTTTCACCATCAAGCGGCGCAAAGTCTGGCACCGCAGCTTCCACAGTTTGACCTGGTGCTGTGTCACGCGGTGCTGGAATGGCTGGCTGAGCCGCTGCCAACTCTGCGAGTCATTGCCGATCAAGTTAAACCTGGCAGGCATTTGTCGCTGCTGTTTTATAACCGCAATGCCATGGTTTACACCAATGCCCTCAAAGGTAGCTGGCGCCTGGAACAGTTACTCAATGACAGTTATTTAGGCAAGGGCGCAAAGCTCACGCCGCCTAACCCGCAATATCCGCATGAAGTTGTCGACTTTCTTCAGCAGCAAGGGTTTGAAATAACAACGCATACCGGCATTCGCGTGTTTAACGACTATATGACTAAAGAGGTTCTTGACAATAGTCCGAGTGAGCAATT
>Ga0208509_1000466_pt1 | contig 14639 bp, 9 predicted proteins | sample LakWasMeta7_HOW4_2_FD_183857 | JGI IMG/M metagenome (GOLD analysis project Ga0208509, IMG submission 183857) | Freshwater sediment methanotrophic microbial communities from Lake Washington under simulated oxygen tension - Sediment Metagenome... | ecosystem: Environmental > Aquatic > Freshwater >...
AGCCCGAAGGCCATCGATGTGCTGGAAAAATTCGCCCAGGAAAGCCTGGTTTCGGCGCTGGTCAAAACCCATCAAGACAAGGCGGCGCAATTGCAACATCCGGCATTCGCCGCCGTCGATGCCTTGGTCCGGCACAGCCGGGAAGAAATCGACACCAACGCCAAAATCACCCTGCACGCCCTGCACTGGATCCGGGATCGCTACGACGGGGAAAAACAGCGCATCGCCCGGATGACCTTCGACGACATGCTGACCCGCCTCGACAAGGCCTTGCAGGGCGGCAACGGCACGCGGCTCGGGGACACGATTCGCCGGCAATTTCCGATCGCGCTGATCGACGAGTTCCAGGATACCGACCCCGTGCAATACCGCATTTTTTCGGTGCTGTATCCACAAGACAGCGACAGCGGAGCGGGCTGTTTCATGATCGGCGACCCAAAGCAGGCGATTTATTCGTTCCGCGGCGCCGACATCTATACCTACCTGAAGGCGCACCGGCACACACGCGGGCGGCATTACACGCTGGGCACCAATTTCCGCTCCACTACCGAGCTGGTCGACGCGGTCAACCAGGCATTTTTGCAGGCGGACCGGCACCCCGAAGGTGCCTTCCGCTTCAAGCGCGGCAACGACGACCCGCTGCCATTTTTACCGGTCGCCGCGAAAGGCCGCGATGAAGAATGGCGGATCGCCGGCCAAGCGGCCCCGGCCCTGACCTTCTGGCATTGGGATGCGGACGAGGCGATCGGCATGCCCCTCTACCGCGAGACAATGGCCGAAGTCGCCGCCAGCGAGATCGTCAGGCTGCTGAACGCGGCCAGGTCCGGGCAGGCCGGCTTCAAATCGGCAAGAGGCCTGGAGCCCCTGCAACCCTCGGATATCGCGATCCTGGTCCGCAGCGGCACCGAGGCCAAGGCGATGCGTAATGCCCTGGCAAAGCGGCGGCTGCGCAGCGTCTACCTGTCCGAGCGCGATTCGATCTTTTCCACCCGCGAAGCCTCGGACCTTTTGCTCTGGCTAAAGGCGCTGGCCGAACCGCGCAACGAGCGCAGGGTGCGCGCCGCGCTCGGCACCGCGACTTTCGGCTGGACCTATCAGGCCTTGCAGCAACTGGCTCTGGACGAGCCGGGGTGGGAACAGCAGCTGGAACGCTTTGTCGCCTATCAGCAGCGCTGGCAGCAGGACGGCATCCTGCCCGCCTTGCGCCAACTGATCAACGACTATGACCTGTACCACCGCTCGACACAGGAAAGCGAAGGCGAACGCCGCATCACCAACCTGCTGCATCTGGCCGAACTCCTGCAACACGCAGGCCACCAGCTCGAAGGCGAACAGGCGTTGATCCGGCATCTGGCCGAGGCGATCGAAGCCGGCGGCAGCCACGCCGGCGACGAAGGCATCATAAGGCTCGAAAGCGACGCGAACCTGATCAAGATCATCACGATCCATAAATCCAAGGGCCTTGAATATCCATTGGTTTTTCTGCCTTTCATCTGTAGCTTCAGGGAAGTCAGCGGCCGTTTCAACACCTATTATCGCTATCATGACGATCAGCAAAACCTGCACATCGATCTGAGCAAGAGCGAGGCCATTAAACAGAAAAGCGATGCCGAACGGTTGCAGGAAGATCTGCGCCTGCTTTATGTCGCGATCACGAGGGCGCGCCATGCCTGTTGGCTGGGCATTGCGCCGATCAAGACCGGCAACGGCAAGGCGTGTCAGCTTGAAAAATCCGCGATGGGATCGATGCTGGGCTGGGAAGAGAAAATGCCGGTTAAGGCGCTGGAGCAGCGGCTGACCGAACTCAAGGGCGATTGCGCCTCGATCGCGATCAGCCTATTGCCTGCCGCCAGCGATGCCCCTTACTTTCCGCCGCAACAAAGCGAGAGCCCCGATCTGACGCGCGACGCCACCGCCAAAATCCCGAATGACTGGTGGATAGCCAGCTACAGCGCGCTGCCCACAGAAGACAAACTGCAAGCAGCAGAAGACCGGCCCGACCTGCCGCAGGAGCCGGAAACCGCCCGGGACGACAAGCAGGGCGATGAGGCGGAACCGTCTCTGTTACCATCGATCGCGACGCCGACCGGCATCCACGGCCTGCCCCGCGGCGCAGGCCCCGGCGTGCTGATTCATGACCTGCTCGAACAATGCGCGCATCTTGGCTTTTCGGCCGTACAAGCGAATCCGGCGCTCAGAAAGGAGTTGATACAAAAGCGTTTCGGCGGCAACGAATGGGTTAACCATCAGGATATTATCGACTCGGCCCTATCGGACTGGCTGAGCCTGCCGCTGCTCGAAAACACGGACATCTGCCTGGGCAAGCTGAGCACAGGGACTTACCGGCCCGAACTGGAATTCCTGATCGGCGCGGACAAGGTCGAAACGCAAGCCTTGGATCGCCTCGTGACCCAGCATATTTTTCCCGGCCAGCCCCGCCCGACTTTGCTGCCCAAGCAGGTCAACGGCTTGCTGAAAGGCTTCATCGACCTGGTCTTTGAGCATCAGCAGAGGTATTACCTCGTCGATTACAAGTTCAACAGCCTCGGAGGCAACGACACGGCCTACACCCAGGAAGCGCTGGCGGCGGCGATGCTCGCGAAACGTTACGACCTGCAATATGCGCTGTATTTGCTGGCCCTGCACCGGCTGCTGAAAGCCCGGCTCGGCGACAACTACGCTTACGACACCCACATCGGCGGCAGCCTGTATTTGTTCCTGCGCGGCTCGCAAGGCCCGACCGGAGGCAGGCTTTTCGACAAGCCGCCGAGAGCGTTGATCGAAGGCATGGACAAGCTGTTTTGCGGCGGAGAAACACGATGAAACAGCAACACTCGGTGCTGGCAACAATCGACCACTGGATCGCGCGCGGCTGGCTGAGCCATTTGAACCGGGCTTTTGTGCGTTTTCTGCTGGATCAGGATCAACAGGCAAAGGATGCGGTGCTGTGGGCGGGCGCGCTGGTCAGCCACCAGCTGGACCGGGGCGAGGTGTATCTGGACCTCGAACAACTCAGCCAGCAGCCCGGCTTGACGCTGGCGATACCGGGCGACGAGCCCTGGGCATCCGAGTCCGAAGCCGCGCAGGCCGAACTGTCCGCGTTGAAGGCTTACAGCCTCGGCCAATGGCGTACCGCGCTGCAACAGTCCCCCCTGGTCGCGGCAGGCCATGGCGGCACGCCGCTGGTTCTGGACGGCAAGCGCCTGTATTTGCGGCGTTATTGGCAATATCAGCAAACCCTGGACCAGTGCATTGACCGCCGCCTGCCGCCGGTTCGCACTGGCTTGCCCCCCTCCTTGCAGGCTCAATTGCACACGCTGTTTACCGGCAGCCCCGAAAAACCGGACTGGCAAAAGATCGCCTGCGTCCTGGCTCTGCGCTCCCGTTTCGCGATCATCACCGGCGGCCCCGGCACCGGCAAGACCACGACCTTGACCAAGCTGCTGGCTTTGCTGATTCAACTGTCGCAAGACGTATCCTGTGGCGCGCGAAAACCGAATATCCTGCTGGCCGCGCCGACCGGCAAGGCCTCCGCGCGGGTCAGCGAATCGATCGCCAATGCGCTGAAGCAGCTCAATGTTGATGACAACATCAAGGAAAGCATCCCCAAAAAAGCCGGCACGCTGCACCGCCTGCTGGGCAGCCGCCCGGGCTCCCGCCGCTTTGTCCATGACAAGCACAATCCGCTCGTCGCCGACATCGTGATCGTCGATGAGGCCTCGATGATCGACCTCGAAATGATGGCCTCCTTGCTCGCTGCGCTGCCGGACAACGCGCAGTTGATCCTGCTCGGCGACAAGGATCAACTGGCTTCGGTCGAAGCCGGCTCGGTGATGGGCGACTTGTGTCAGGGCGCCGACCACGCGGCTTACGATGCAGCCGCCCGATCATGGATCATTCAGTTTTCCGGCGAAGAGATCGAAACTTCCGGCGCAGAAGGCACCGCGATTAATCAGCAGACCGTAATGCTCCGCCACAGCCACCGCTTCGACGAGCACAGCGGCATCGGCCAGCTGGCGCGTGCAGTAAATATGGGCGACAGCGACCAGGCGCGGACGATATTGAACGATATGGCCAACTTTAAGGACCTCTTGCCCGCAGCGGCCGGCGACTATCTGCGGCTCAGGGCCAACCCGCAGCCCGATGCGGCCGACGCCCTGCTGAAAAAACTGGTCGCGGTCAATGCAGGCTTTAATGCCGACGGCAAGCCGAATCCCGGCCAAGGCTATGGCTATTACCTGGACGCGATACGGACCCGTCCCGAAAGCGACGCCGCTTCCTACGACGCATGGGCCCAAAAGGTCCTGGCCGCCTTCGACGCGTTCCAGGTCCTCTGCGCGCTGCGCCGGGGCCGCTGGGGCGTGGAAGAGATGAACCGGCGCATCGAAGCCTGGCTGTTTCCGAAGCAGGCGCCGGGGCCTTGGTACGAAGGCCGCCCGGTGATGATCACGCGCAACGACTACAACCTGGGCCTGATGAACGGCGATATCGGCATCGCGCTTTACGATCATACCGGAAAGCTGCGGGTAGCCTTTCCAAGTGACGACCCGCTGGCCGCAGCCAAAATCCGCTGGCTGTCGCCGCTGCGCCTGCCCGACGCGGAAACCGCGTTCGCGATCACGGTGCACAAATCGCAAGGCTCGGAGTTCAACCATGTCGTCCTGGCCCTGCCCGAAACCAAAAGCCCGGTCTTGACCCGCGAGCTGATCTATACCGGCATCACCCGCGCCAAGGAAAACTTCACCCTGCTGGAAAGCCGGGAGGGGGTTTTCGATCAGGCCGTCAAAGCGCGGATGAAAAATCCTGTAGACTCCGGCTGAGCCCCTCACCTAAATAAGCAATGCCGTTACCGTAAAAATCGTAGGTGTGTGGTGGGAGCGACGCCCACGTCGCGATTAAAGCCTCAAGTCGCGACGTGAGCGTCTCTCCCTCTGGCGATTTTTTTTGCGGGGTGTGGTAAGCGGCTTCATGACTGTTAAGTTAAGCCGTTCGCTGAGCGGAGCCGAAGTGCGTAGTCCGGATCCAGCAAAATGGCGGATCGCCTGCCGGCATCCGCCCTACAGTTCTGCTTTTTAGCCGGAGCGGCGACGACATTATGCAGCCTGCCTGGAATCAGTCGCGGTCGCATACCGATACAACGTTTTGGGTTCTATATCAACCCCGCCTTCGTTAAATTCCAAACATTCCCACTCTGGATTTATACGCGCCGTAGACAATGCATCCGGGGCCACATAAGCGCCGATCAATTCTTGCAAATCGGCCTGCTTAATCTCCCCGCCCTCAAAAGTCAGCACAAAACGATAACCTTCCAGATGCTCAAAGCGTTTGAGTTTCATGAGTTAGTCCAAGGTTGAACCGCATGTATTTCCATAGAAGCGGCAAATTTCGGGCATGGCGGTTCTGGCTATAATTAAGCGGAAGACGCTACACGCCTTGCGATTTCTATATCCTTTCGTAGCAAATCGTTAACCAAGACTTGCAAACTTTCCGGAGCCGTCCGGCACTTTTCGGCGAGATAGCGCGCAACATCGTCGTCCAAATAAATGGGTATTTGGATCTCTTCGGCTGGGCTGTAAAACTTGCCTTGTTCGGCGTTGGAAAAATCGTATTCATCTTTCATTTCATCGCCCTCTTCAAATAGGTCGTTTTTTCACTGTTGGTCGCCTTGCGTGCGGAAATGATGCGTATGGCGTCGTCGTGGCGAATAGTATGGACAACCAGCAGGATTTGTTCGCTCAAACTTTTGCCCAATAACAGCCAGCGCTCTTCATTTTCCGAATGTTCATCATCGGGAATGCTCAATGCGAAGGGATCGGAAAACACATACGCAGCCTGGCGAAAATCGATGCCGTGCTTGCGGATGTTCGCCTGGTTCTTGGTTTCGTCCCATTCAAATCTCATGACAGGTACGCCTGCATGATCGCCTGTTTATTGGACGGTGCGGCGGCGATGGTTTGTTCGAGTTGTTCGATTGCGGTGACGAAACGTTGTTGTTCGAGCAACAGCAACACCGGTATTTTGATGTAGCGCATTTTGGGGCATTGCGATTACAGTTGGATATAAAAAACCCGGATTGTCCAGGCTTCCGTAACATTGGAAACTTTTCGTTCCAGGGCTATTGGCCCCTGGATTATAGCGCATTCCCCCTGATGCCGCGCCAGATACCCACAGAGACAAGTGCGCCACGCTTATGCCTAGGGAACTCCATATCGCTTTGCCAAAAACCATGCTCCTGCCGAGAAAAAAATATCAATAGTTCAACATCTTAACCTCGATAACGGCATAACGCCTCCGAAAGTGATTGAATTCAAGAAAGCGAATGAGCCAGAATACCTGCCAGCGCAGTCCGCTTTACGGCACGGCGAAAAACAATCCGCATACGGGAGGCTTATGAAAAACATTATTCGAGGAATCAGACGCCATCATCTGCAACGGCTGAAAAAAGCCCGCGCTTTCGATCATGCGATCGGCAAAACCCGGCAGGGCGATGCGGCCACATTGGGCCGGCATGTGAACACCCCCGCCAAGTGCAGTTGCTGGATGTGCGGCAATCCCAGGCGTTATTTCGACGAGAAAAGCCGGCAGGAGCGTATCCAGGATGAACAGTTTGACACCGACTCCGCAATGATGGGCGCGGTGAACTTTGATGAAAGAACACTGTAGGGTGCGGTGAGGCACGAACCGCACCGATCGCGAACGATACCCTAAGGCGAATTCCGCGAAAAATCCCACCCAATCCTTCGATTGATTGATGTTCGCTGATAGGAAAGCGCGACGGAGTTTACAACCCCGTTGCTTACGTTCTGTGCCTTGAGCGATGGCAAAGGATGCAAAACGTAACGGTCGGGTGTGCAAAACCCGACCGGCGGAGTTGTCTCTCAGCATGAAGTTAGGAAGTGAATAAAAATAAATTTAGGAAATTATGGAATGAATGACTTTATAACCGAAGAAGAAAAAAACAGCCTCTCTCAAGAAAAGAATCTAACCCAAGAAAGCTCTTCCCATTCACTAGATCTCCAATACGATTCAACTCAATTTCTGACAGGAACAGACGAAGCTTTTCTTGAACTGGGAGCGAGAAAGCCTGGACAGCACTGGTCTTCATTTGATGTTCCAAGACATGAGGCGAAAAATGGCCAAGCCAAGCGCTTTGTTACGACTCTCTGGAACGTTTCCTCTTCTCAAGATGCTAATGGCCGTTGGTTCCCGAAAGAGAATGCAATAGCCCGCGACAGGCATGACGGAACATATTGGTATCCTGTATCGATGCCAGGTAAAGAGGCAAGCCGGACATCAAAAGCTCACTGGAATAGAGTAAATCTTGCCCTCGAACAAGGAATCCCTATTATCGGAATACTCAAGGATTACAGAAGCCATCGCTGCAGCCTTAAACACCTCTTTGACTGCGAAACCGTACGCAAACAACCAGACGGGAAAACATTTTGGCTACAACTTAAGCCACGCTCCTCTGATATAGGATGGGGCGTACGGACCATAGACATCCGATCCATTACGACCGACGAGATATTAGGCAAAGAGCCTGCACCAAAAGCCACAGAAGCAAATAAACCCATGACAACTTCACCTCTCAATCAAATCCTTTTCGGGCCACCGGGCACAGGAAAAACCTACACCAGCATTGAGGCCGCGCTCCAGATCGTCGATCCTGAGTTCTTTGCCAACCATAAAGAAACCAGCACAGATTGGAGAACGCAATGCGAACGAAGAGAAGCGCTGAAGAAACGCTTCGACGATCTGTCTACTGCCGGCCAAATCCGTTTTGTCACCTTTCACCAAAGCTTCAGCTACGAGGATTTTGTCGAAGGCTTAAGAGCCTCGTCCGAAAACGGATCGATTCTTTATTCGGTCGAACCTGGCATATTCAAGGCGCTCTGCCGTGATGCCGAGGAAAATATTACCGCCTCGGAAAACCCTTTTTCGAAAGCGATCAGCTTGCTCCAGGAAAAATGTGAGGCCGCTCCTGCACGCCTTAAGGCAGCAACAAAGTCGGGTAAAGAATTCGAGTTCGATTATGACGGTGGATTAACTTTCAAGGTTTTCCCTTTAAACTCGGCGAACGAAAATCCCAGGTACTTTGCCAATATTGAACATGTCCGCAAGCTGTATAGCACTGGCGATGGTTCGAATATCTACAACAAAGCTTACGTTGAAGGACTTTTAAAATTTCTTAAAGCCGAGTGTGGACTACCCGATAAGCCGGCCAGCCAAGATCAAAAGGGCAATCGGAAAAACTATGTCTTGATCATCGATGAAATCAATCGCGGCAATATTTCAAAAATATTCGGCGAATTGATCACATTGATCGAAGAATCGAAAAGAATAGGCAAGGAAGAAGAATTGTACGTTCAACTGCCTTATTCAAAGGAATCCTTCGGCGTGCCTTCCAACGTTTACCTGATCGGCACGATGAACACGGCCGACCGCTCGCTGGCAGGCTTGGATATCGCCTTGCGCCGTCGATTCACCTTCAAGGAAATGCCTCCCAAACCGGAATTACTAGACGACATCAATGTTCCCAATGTAAATGAAGCAAACGCCGTGAACATCGGACAGATGCTAAGCAAAATGAACGAGCGTATCGAAGTGCTGCTGGACCGCGATCATTGCTTGGGACATGCCTATTTCATGCCCTTGAAAAACGACAAGTCCATGGAAAATCTGGCTTTCATTTTCCGCCAGCAAATCCTGCCGCTTTTGGAGGAGTATTTCTTCGAAGATTGGGAGCGCATTGCCTGGGTATTGAACGATCAAAATAAAAAGCAGCCTGAACACAAGTTTTTGAAAAATGTGTCGGCTGATCTGAGCAATCTTTCAAATTTGTTTGGCGCTGAAGTCGCCGGCAACTTGCAAGACAGACGTTGGCACATCAATGAGGATGCATTCGGCAATATCGACAGCTATCGCGGCATTCTCGGAGCGAGCGCATGACACCCATCGTCGTGCGCGAATATGCGCGGCTGACGACCGATGACTCGATAGAAACCAGCCTGGACCGAGCCTGCATCCCTCAATCGGCGTTCGATGAGCTGTGCCGACTGTCCGCCAGTTTCAGGACAAACGGTGCCTCGCTGCTGCACCTGGAAAACCGTCAGTGGCTGCGCCTGGACAATTTTGTCGGGATCGTGGAAACGCCGTGCGGCACGTTGTTGGAAATCCTGCCCAAGCACACCGAGGCCTCCGGCGAGGCCGCCATCGAAGCATCGCGCAAATTGTTGACCAAGATGCTGGAAACGGCGCTCGATCTGCCGAAGCGCACCAGCGACAAAACCGATATTCAGACATTTCGCCATTCCTTGCTGGAGTGGGTGATGAAAGAATTCGTGCTGGCGCTGGATCACTTGCTGAAACGCGGCTTGCGCTTCGATTACCTCCGTGTCGAGGAAGAACAGCGCTATTTGCGCGGCCGGCTGGACATGAACAAACAGTTGCGCCAGCCGCCGGGGCGAGCGCATATTCTCAATATCCGCCATGACCTGTTTCTGGCGGATCGCCCCGAAAACCGCCTGCTCAAGTCGGCCCTGATGCGGGTGTGCGGCCTGACCCAGCAGCCCGATACCTGGCGGCTTTCCCACGAACTGGCCGGATTGCTGGCCGAAATTCCCCATAGTCAGAACATTGCCGCCGATTTTCGCCAATGGCGGAGCGACCGTTTGATGGCGCATTACCAGCCGGTGCGTCCGTGGTGCGAACTGGTACTGGGTCAGCACATGCCGTTGGCGATGCGGGGGCAAACCCACGGCATCAGCTTGCTGTTTCCGATGGAAAAACTGTTCGAGCGCTATGTGGAAGTCAAATTGCGCCAGCATCTTCCGGATTCATATACACTGAAAGCGCAAGCAGCTAGCCAATCGCTTTGTACGCATCAAGGTAAAAACCTATTCCAGTTGCGGCCCGATTTGCTCATGCAAAGCCCTCAGAAAACCGTGGTGCTGGATACCAAATGGAAGCTGCTCTCGGCCGCCGATACCGAGAACAAATACGGCCTGAGCCAGAGCGATTTCTACCAGATGTTCGCCTATGGGCATAACTATCTGCCTGGCGAGGGCGACATGATCCTGATTTATCCGAAAACCGAGAATTTTCCGGAGACATTGCCAGCATTCGAGTTTTCGGAAAAATTGCGCTTATGGGTAACGCCATTCGATCTTGAAAACGACCAGATGCATTGGCCGTCCGACCTAAAAACAGGCATTTTCACTCCATCGCTTCTTGCTGGCTAACGAAGCCCCTGACCGAAGATCGACCCGCCCGCTTTGATTTTCAGCTTTGATTCAGCAAACTGATGTAGCGTTAGCGGCATCATCCATTTTATTTTAGCATTATGGAAAACCTTAAACGCCTGAGCATTCCTTGTCCGGCCCTGACGAATTCGCTATTTTTAATCCTGTTTTGCAATACCGCGCTGTGGCACGAACTCTTTAAGATCAAAGGCGGTCTATCCCTCGACACGCTCTTGTTCTATGCGCCATTTTTCCTGGTGTTGACGCTGCTGTTGAAATTGTTTTTCACGCTCTTCCGGCTGAAATACCTGTTTAAAGGTGTTCTGGTTTTATTTTTATTCGCCTCCGCGGCGATCGATTATTTCATGGTCAATTACGGAGTCGTGATTGACAAAAGCATGCTGCAAAACGCGCTGGAAACCAATTCCGGCGAAGCTTTCGAACTACTGAATTGGCAAATGCTGGGGTATTTGATCGTGCTGGGCGGCATACCCGCGACTTTGATTGTGCGGACGAAGATCACCTACCAACCTTTGCCGCGGCAATTATTAAAAAACCTCGGTGCGTTAGTCGTTTGCACGGCTTTGATCGGGGGGCTGAGCTATGTCTTTTATGGCGATTACACGTCGATTTATCGAAACCACCGTGAACTACGCTACTTGATTAACCCGGTCAATTTGGTGGACTCCTCGGTTTCCAATCTGAAACGCAAACTGAAAGGCCAGCACGCGCTGATTCCGCTGGGCGCTGATGCAAAAATTACCGCCGCGCCGAATCCATCCGGCAAAAAGAATCTCACCGTACTGGTCCTCGGCGAAACGGCGAGGGCGGCAAATTTTGCCCTGGACGGCTATCCTCGGCCAACGGACCCTTATTTGAGCCAGCAACAGGTTCTGAGTTTTACCAATGTGCATTCCTGCGGCACCGCGACCGCGGCATCCGTTCCTTGCATGTTTTCCAACCAAGGCCACGACCATTACGATCCGGCAAAAACCCAATATACCGAAAACGTCCTGGATGTCTTGAGCCATGCCGGGGTCAAAGTGTTATGGCGCAACAATAACGATGGCTGCAAAGGCGTCTGCAAGCGAGTCGCGAGCGAGGATATTTCGCATTTAAAACTCGCGAACTTATGCAACGCGGAGGATTGCTACGATGAAGCGCTGCTGTATCAATTGCAGGCCTATGTGGATAAATTAACCGGCCATGGCGTGATCGTGCTGCATCAAAAAGGCAGCCACGGGCCGGGTTATAACCTGCGTCATCCGGCCAATTTCACCGTTTTTAAACCCGAATGCGAGCAGGACAATTTAAACGATTGCAGCCATCAGGAAGTGGTTAACGCCTACGATAACACCATTGCCTATACCGATTATTTTCTAGCCAAGGTCATCGAATTTTTAAAGAAAAATTCGGCTAAATACGATACCGCGATGCTCTATGTATCCGATCACGGCGAATCGCTCGGTGAAAATAATGTCTTTCTCCACGGCCTGCCCTACTTTATCGCGCCGGACGAACAGAAGCATGTGCCATTGATCACCTGGTTTTCACAGGATTTTATTCGGGATCATAAAATCGATTCGGCTTGTTTGCGGCAGCATAAAGACACCCCGTATAGCCACGACAACCTGTTTCACTCCTTATTGGGCTTAATGGGAGTGCATACGCAGGTTTATGATGCCAAGCTGGATATTTTTGCCACGTGTAAAGCGTAAACACCTGCCGCGGGAGTAGATAGACTCACCGCGACTATGCGACAAGCGCCTCGACCGTCACGACATCGCCGATTTCCTTGCCGCTCAGCGTTCTGGCAATCGGCAAACCCTTCAAGATATGAAGCGGTGACCGCTTCTTACTCTCGATCATCCAATTTCTGATCCGATTCTTCCTCGCAAGACGAAAACGGGGTTCAGCCAAGGCCTCTCCTTGCCTCCAATAGCTTGACAAGACCTAACCAAAATCCCACCGACAGTGCCGAAACAGGGGCAGACTTGAGCTCGCCCTTTCATCTGGACTAATGCGCTATACCGCCGATTTTTATCCTGTAAATTGAGCCGAAGTGCCGGCAGAATGCGCGGTCGCCCGAATGCAGGCAATCTCAAGGCAAATCAATGTACATGTATTGTACAACAATATCTTGACAAAAAATCACAGCCCGGTAAACTTTCATTTACAGAATATAAATTTTTCGACCCTTAGATTGCCAAATTGTCGCCGCCTTTATTTTCTGTAGTGCTTGGCACTTAATATCCTCCCCTCAAGCCTCCCTTTCCCCCAAAGGGAGATTTTTTGCAGACGGTTGAAACATGTTGACGACGCCATCGATAAGCCTGACAATTCTGAAAAAATGTGTCGAGATGAACTTCTACCTATCCGTCATCGTGCTGATAGCGTTCGGCATCCTGTCGTTCTCGGATAACGGCTCGATCTTCGAGTTTAATGCCGATCTTTATGGCCCGCTGGCCAATAATCTGCGCATGATGCTGATTTATCTGGCTTTGACGGAAATTTTTCTGTGTATCGGCTGCTTTTTTTCAGGCAATACCCATTATTTTATGCTGGTCGGTTTATCTCTGACGCTGATGTCCGGGTCTTTACAGGTTTACAGCCTGATCAACGCTATTGAAGTGGATCCCAATTTATCGATTTTTTTCGCCTATACCGGCGTGTCCCATCTTGCTTTCGGCCTTTCGGCACATCTGCTGAGAGTGAATCGCTCACCCATCCAAACAAGATCCCCTCGGTCTTCGTAAATCCCGTTCACTCATGCGATATAATCTGGATCGATTCAAGATGAATATTATTTGGCTGGTGGCCTTTTTACTCGCGAGCTGCACAGGCTTGCCGAAAGGACTGAAACCTGTGGAAGACTTTGATGCAAACCGTTATGTGGGCACCTGGTATGAAATAGCCCGTCTCGAACAGAGCTTTGAAAAAGGCTTGGACAATATTTCGGCCCAATACACGCTCGCGAAGGACGGCGGCATCGAAGTCCTGAATCAAGGCCGGAATCAGGAAACCGGGGAATGGAAAAAGGCCGAGGGCAAGGCGTATTTTATCGATCAGCCGACGGTAGGCCGGCTCAAGGTCTCGTTCTTTGGACCCTTTTACGGCAGCTACAACATCATCGCGCTGGACAAGCAAAACTACCAATATTCGATGGTGACCGGACCGAACAGATCCTATCTATGGATTTTGGCCAGAACCAAGACTTTGCCGAAGGAAACCCTCGACGCTTTAATCGAGAACGCCAAAAGACAGGGATTTGAAACCGACAAATTGATCATGGTTAAGCAGGACGAATAGCGGAGCTATCACAACAGAAAATGTGTAGCCCGGATGAAACGCAGTGGAATCCGGGAGCCACACAAAGGATCGATCAATAATTCCGCTGCACCGAAAACTTCGCCAGCTGAATCAAGGCGTCCTTATATTCGGATTCCGGCAGCACCTCCAGCGCCTCGATCGCTTTTTCAGCTTCCTCGTCGGCGCGCCGCTCGGTGTAAGCGATTGCCTGGGTACGTTGCACAACCGCATAGACTTCGTTGAACACCTCGCGGTCGCCGTTCTGGATCGCGTCGATCACGATTTTCGCATCGGCCTGGTTGCCTTTTTGAATCGCATAGATCAACGGCAGCGTCGGCTTGCCTTCGGCCAGATCGTCGCCGAGATTCTTGCCGAGCTCTTCCTTGGTGGCCTTGTAATCGAGCGCGTCGTCGATCAATTGAAACGCGATACCCAAATGCTGGCCGTATTTCGCCAGCCCTTCTTCGGTCGCGGCAGACACGCCGGAGACCACGGCGCCGAGACGCATCGCGGCGCTGAACAGGATCGCGGTCTTGCGCGAGATCACTTCGAGGTACTTGGCCTCGGTCGTTTCCGGGTTGTTGCAGTTCAAAAGCTGCAACACCTCGCCCTCGGCGATCAGCGTCGTGGTTTTCGAGAGGATTTCCATCACCCGCATGTTGCCGGTGCGCACCATCATTTCGAAGGCGCGGGAATACAGATAGTCGCCGACCAGCACGCTGGCCGCGTTGCCCCAGACCGCATTGGCCGATTCCTTGCCGCGCCGCAGGTCGGATTCGTCGACCACGTCGTCATGCAGCAAGGTTGCGGTGTGAATGAACTCGATCACCGCCGCCAGGATCAGATGCTTGTCGTCGACCTTGCCGAGCGCCTTCGACGCGAGCAACAGCAGCATCGGCCGGAGGCGTTTGCCGCCGTTGCCGACGATATAATGCCCCATCTGATTGATCAGCACGACATCTGAACTGAGCTCGTCGATGATCAGTTGGTCAACAGCTCTGGCTTCGGATTTCGTTAAATTTTTGATCGATTCGAAGTCGATCGGCGCCGTTGGACTCGGGTCGATGTGTGTTTGCAATGCCATGCTAA
>Ga0208509_1000469_pt1 | contig 14602 bp, 17 predicted proteins | sample LakWasMeta7_HOW4_2_FD_183857 | JGI IMG/M metagenome (GOLD analysis project Ga0208509, IMG submission 183857) | Freshwater sediment methanotrophic microbial communities from Lake Washington under simulated oxygen tension - Sediment Metagenome... | ecosystem: Environmental > Aquatic > Freshwater >...
ACTGCGTTGCCACGCTTCAATATGCCGATGCCATTTCGCTGTGACGGCCATAGCTTCTCCTGATCAAAAAATCACAGGATGCCCCATGTGAATTATTTTTTATAGATGGGACGGTTAGGCGCTTACACAGCCTCTAAGAAACGCAGGCATTAACTTAGCCTAAAACGCGAGTGTCGCCGGCTCGGGGCAATTGCCGATACCCAGTTTTTGGCAACACCGTCACCAAAAGCCCGCTCCATCGCCCGCCAGACTTCCAACAAGCGTGGTCATCTTGACTGCGCGCCGCAATATTGCCGCTGATTCTGTCTTCTTGATAATTCTTGGGCTGTCGGGCGGTATCGATACTTAAATTTGCCGTCCTTGCGCTAAACGGCTGATTCAATTTTCTCTGTATTCAAGGATTCATTAATACAGCTAAAAATCAATAAGTAGTTTTACCAAGTTCTAACGCACTAAAATTATGCTAGCATTAATAACAACCAAGCTAATTCCTCTGCGGGATGTTTTTGGCTTTCAATAGAGTGTATTGAGTTGACGCCATCTAAAACTAGCCGCATCTTTTTTATAACCCCAAACACATATTACTATCATGTATACAAAACTCATAATATCATTATTCCTTGCATCTGCGCTGCTGTTTACGACAGCGACGTGGCTATACGTCGCCAATCATGGTAAAGGAAATGACTGCCAAGGAAATAGCTGCGGCGGCCTAGTCCACAAAGTACCAGAAATCGCGGCAACAGGAGCGGGGAGCGCGATCGCTCTGGTAACCGGTGTCGTTCTATTAATCAGAGAAAGAAAGCGGTCTGGCCGTTCGTCCAAATCCAACTCATAACTCAATCGACTGACACGCCCATTTCCGTCAGGAAATGGGCGAAAATAGGCTGAGCGATGGTGCGAAGCGGCCATCGCGATAAACTCGCCACCACCCCATCGATACCACTCGATAGCGTTCTCGAAGCCGCGCAAAAAGCATCAACGCACTTGTTGCGAGCCGGAATATGCCTTCCGCCGGCCGAGACATCGTGTCCATCCGGGGACGAAACTCCCGTGGCTCCATCCGGAAGCCGCGACCTCCATTGTCAAGCCAAAAGCATGGATTCCGACGCCATGCGGTAAGACTCAAAGTACAACCAGCACAAGAACCCGTTCGACGCCGGCTCCGGCAGACACCCTTCCGCTTCTCGCCTTTGACAGGTGAAGGGGGTTACAATTACCGACTTGCAAGCGAACAAGGATGGAGGCCAACCCACTGGCGGATTTCCATCAAAAAAGCAAAAATCACCCAGGAGCAGGGCAATCGCGCTATCTCGCTTTTGACAGGAAAAGGAGCATACAATTACCGATTTGCAGAGAGAACAAGGATGCTGCCTAATCCGATGCCGTATTTCCAAGATATCAAAGGCCCATGCCGGGAAACGAAAAACAAGTTGCACAAGCTGAGCGATATTTTAATGATTGTCTTATGTGCCGTGCTGAGCGGCATAGAAGACTGGGTAGGTATGGAAGAGTTTGCCGAGGAGAAAGAGGCCTGGCTGCGCGGATTTCTGGAGTTGCCAAACGGCATCCCCTCCCACGATACCTTAAGCGACGTAGTGGGCAGGATCGACCCGAAAGCCTTCCAGGATGCTTTTTTGCAGTGGGTACAAGCGACGTTGCCGAGCCTGTCGGGCGAACAGATCTGCTTGGACAGCAAGGCGCTACGCGGCAGCCGTGTTGGCGATAAAGCGGTGCATTTGCTGAGCGCCTATGCGGCCAAAGCACGCTGGGTGTTGGCGCAACAAGCGGTCGATGAGGAAAGCAATGAGATTACAGCTATTCCTGATCTGTTGTCGATGCTGGATATTACGGGCGCCGTGGTGTCGATTGATGCGATGGGCTGTCAAAAAAACATCGCTAAAGTCATTTATTGATGCCAAGGCCGATTATCTTCTGGCGTTGAAGGATAATCATAAAACGTTGTGCGAAGACGTCAGTCTTTGGCTCGATACGGAAACGGCAGCCGGGCGACTGCCGACCCATGAAGTAGTGGAGAAAGATCACGGACGCATTGAAATCCGCCGTTGCTGTTTAAGCGCACAGATCGACTGGCTCGAACAAAAGCCTGAATGGCAAGGTCTAGCCGCTGTAGGTCGGGTCGAATCGACGCGCATCATCGGCGATAAAACGTCCGTAGAGACACGGTATTATCTCTGTTGGTTCATCGATCTGGAGCGATTTGCCGTAAGTGTGCGACGGCATTGGAGCATCGAAAATCAGCAGCATTGGGTGCTGGATGTGCAGTTCGGGGAAGACGACAACCGAACCAGAAAGGACCATTCACCGGAAAATCTCGCATTAATCAGGCGTGTGGCGTTGAATCTGTTCAATAACAACGGCCCCAGCAAAGACAGTTTACGCCGACGAAAGCTCCGCGCTTGTTTGAGTGACCGTTATCGCTCAGAGCTCATCTTCGGAAAAAAGAGAACATAGCGCGATTGCCCTGCCCGTTTGTTCAGACTCTTGGCGGTATCGACGTACTCCTGAAACACGAAACACGATCTGCTGGACCGGATGCGCCAGCTTCACGGTTTCCAGCCAGCGATAGTGCGCCTGCGTCCAGCGGCTTTGGCCGGCATAGCACTGGCCGTGCCGCAGCAGAAACGCCAGCAACCGTTGTTTGGCTTGTCGTTGCAGATGCTTCAGGTCTTCCCGGGCCCGCGTCAAGTCACGCAACGCTTCCTGGTCCGGTACCCACACCGCCGTCAACTCGCCGGCGCGATGCAACGGGCCAGCATCAAACTATCGCGGCGGTCGGTTTTGACTCGGTCGCCGGCCTTCTTCGGTATCAAGGACGGCGCCACCACTTGGCAATCCCAACCTTACACCGTCAATTGTCGATGGATACCGTAACCACAAGGCCCGCCTCGTAGCAAAACGAGAGCGGCGCATCGCCTTTTCTGAGCTGCTTGATCAGTTTGTCTAGTGCTGCCGACGTGTTGGCGATCTCGCCATGATAACGAACTTCACCCCCTTCGGCTACCGCTATCGTTTCCTTATGGGCATCCAATCCTACATATTTGGTAAACTTGTTCTTGACCTACCCCCCTCAATTTTGGCTCTGAGCCGATGGTTTTATGAAACCCCAAGCTTAACCCGTGCGCTTGAGGTGTGGTAGGTCAATAGATGTTGTCTAAATTTCTTGCGCTTTGTTTTCGCGAATCGGCATCGCAAAACCGCCGCAGACCACATCGCCCAATACATCGTAGAATACGAAGTCCAAGTCTTCTTCGTAAGCGCCTTCTTCTTCCAGGAAGTTGACGCGGTGATCACGCCGCGGTCGGTGCAGCCGACACCGGGCTCTGAATCGCCGGATTCAACGCATTTGATGTCGCGATAACCGATTTTCAACACGTCTTCCAATTCCAGATCTTCGACGCTGCCGGCGTCGGCCGCCATCTGCATGATCGAGTTTTGCGCTTTCGCATGCAGGATCAAACGGGTAGAATCGGCTTTCGGATCGCAGCCGACAATCATGACTTTCTTGCCGAGCTCGGCTAGGCCTGAGACCAGATTTTGCGTAGTGGTGGATTACCGATACCACCTTTACCGTAAATTGCACATTGACGTAACGCCATGATCTTCTCCTCTTGTAAAAACAGGTTGTTGATGACAATTGGGATAAAGCAATGGCCGCGTCAAAACTGAAAATATTCTTAAAATACTGATGTTTATAGTATTTTTATGGCAATACAGAGCGAAGAATTAGTGACATCCCATATATTTTGTATGGGATATATGGTTTAACCCACATCGAATTTGCGGTTTTGTCGAAAAAGTGTTGCCGATGTAATCTATATATGGGCTCCGTTGGGAACCCGGTTGGAAAAAATCTAAATAAATTAATATGAAAATTCGCGTTATTATAAAAAAACTATCAAACCCTCGTATTAGAAGACGATTAAAAATTGCCCTCTCTGTTTTTTTTGGTGGGATTATACTTGGCCTGATGTTTAAGGTTGTCTATGATATTGGTTATTTTGACGCGCAGTCACTTGAAAATGACAAAATTGCTGTGCTACCCACTGCGTATCCAGTGCTGACAATGGAATCTGCTCAGCATATTGTTTCTGGTGCGCTAAAAGAAGACCCGACTAACCCAAAAACAATTGTAGTTCAGATTGTTGATAACAATCGTAGACTTTCAACCATTATCATTGAAAGCAACAAGATAAAAAAAATTGCTCGGATTATAGATATGCATTTATTTTTTGCCTGCGAGCTATTCAATGACGAAGGTTATAATTTAAACGAAGGAATTGAGCATCAATATAATATCAATCGTGATAATTTCAATCGTGGTAATCAATGATTTCTCACAACAATAATTCCTTTTGGGCAGCAGTTTTGAGCAAGAATACGCTGCTCTGGATTCCAGTCGCTAGAAACCAGAAGTAAAAACTTCCTGCGCCGACCACGACTTAAGCGCCGAAGGCTCGGTATGGAACAGACCGCCCCCGCCGCCATACAAGCGCACGCCATAAGGAGGCTCACAAGAGAGTCTCAGATCGACCGCCTTCGTAACTGAGGTTCACGCGTTCGAATTTCAGCGCGGCTCCGCCAATAAGGGTTTGAATAATTGACCGGCAGGCAGAAGCCCTGTGGGTAAAATAATGGATTCAGCCGCAGACACAGCCTCATCGGCGGTAGCCTTCCCTTCCTCTGCTGAGGAGTCCATAGGCGGTTGATCTGTGGTTTCCGTTGTCTTTACCGCATTAACCCCGGGGATTTCCGCTAGTAGCCGTACCGCCTTGGCACGGTCGGCGGCGTCCACGCCGGCGGCATAGCCTGCAATGTAGGCGTCATTCTGCGCCGTGGCATACGCAAAAGATGCCGGCACCAGCATCACGCCCAGAACCGCCATCAAGCGACAATCAGCCATTATTTTGCATCCGGTGCACTGGCTTTGACAGTCAGCTCCGTTTGCACTGATTTTACATTGGGCTGGCTACTGACCAGTGCCATGGCTTTGCCGATGCTTGGTTCGGAATCCACCGTACCGCTCAGTTTCACTACGCCATTCACCGTAGTCACTTCAATTTGAGAAGACTTCAAGAAGGGGTCATTTAATAGCGCCGCTTTAACATTCATGGTAATCACCGAATCATCGATGTATTCTCCCGCAGCCTGGGCTTTGTCGGTTACTGACTCCTTTGCATTTTCCAGTTGTTTTTCTGCCTTTTCCGTCGTTTGATCAATCTTTTTCTCAGCCTTGTCAGTCGCTTGCTCAATCTTTTGTTCGGCATTTTCAGCCGCTCGATCGATTTTTTGCCCTACCTTTTCTGCCGTTCCTTCTTGTTCGCAACCCGCCAGTACGAGCACAGCGGATAAACAGGTTATCAGAAGAATTCTATGAGCTAATACATTTTGCATGCATTCATTTATCGTTTTCATGAGCGATTCCTTATTGTTTGGGTTTTAAAAGTACACCAAAAGACATAGAAGGACTCACCTTCTAAAACATCGGAGGAAAGAAAACCTCGTTATTTAGATTAAGGAAATATTCGTTGAATGTTAGCGTTATGATCAGATCCTGTCTGTATGGTATCGCACATGAAGCGGCAGGTATCGATACTTGCGACCCAGCGTTTAGACCCCAGGCAGGAAAAAATTGTCCGATTTCAACATACAAGACCCGATGAGCATATATCCGCAATTGATTTGGAATAACGGTATTGAAAGACTGGATCCCTTTCCACTTTAGAAAACCCATCTTGTCTGTATGTTTACTACCGTACCGACTACGGCTTGTTTTATAGCTAAAGTGGCGCCAAGGTTTTTTCAGATGTGTCACCGGATGCTTTAATCCATCGGATTAGACATGTGACGAGGGATTGAGTCATGCAAAACCTTATTAAATTTATTTCCGCATTCTTTTTGGCCCTGGCGTTAATGACTGTTGCAGGTTGCGCATCGACGCCAAGACATGAGGGGTCCGGCGAGTATGTTGACGACAGTGTCATCACCATGAAGGTCAAGGCGCAGTTATTTGATGAGCCCAACCTCAGATCCGGGCAGATCAATGTTGAAACCTTCAAGGGCGTGGTTCAATTGAGCGGTTTCGTAAACGCCAGGTCCGATATGGATACAACAATCGAAGTTGCGCGCGGCGTCCCAGGCGTGAAGTCGGTCAAAATGATATGCGGCTCAAATAGAGGAGAATGCCACCATGGAAACCAAAGACAAAGTATCTCATTCCGCACATGAGGCGGTCGATAAGCTCGCCAGGGCTACCAATCAGGCCGCAGATGCGCTTGGCGAAAAAGGAAACCATCTGAAAACTGCCGAGAAGCAATTGATGGCAAATTGCCGCGGTTATATCCGCGATAATCCCATAACGTCGCTGGGTATCGCGGTAGCGGCCGGCTTTCTCTTGAGCCGGCTGTTGAGCGACCGTTAGGCTTTCAAACACCATGGACCCGGACGCCGAAAAAAATGAAACGCCTGGGCATACTGCCACCTGCGACGCTCCGGCAAGCGATTCCGGCGTGCTGGAAGATGTCCTGTCATTATGGCGGGAACTGCTTGAGTTAAGCCATGATCGCTTCCGGCTCGCCGCGCTGGAGACGCAGCGGGCGGGCGAGAGCCTGGTGGCCATGATCATGGTGGGAGTGATGATCGCCGTCTTGCTGAGCGGCGCGTGGCTGGGACTCATGGCTGCCGCCGTGGCGGGAGTGGTCGAGTATGGTGTTATGCTGAGCAGCGCCATACTGCTTGCCGTCGCTGCCAATTTGCTGCTCGTGCTGATCCTCTGTGGCGTAATCCGCCGCAACAGCCGTTATTTACAATTCCCTGCGACCCTCCGCAGTCTTCAGCCATCCCCCCAGGACGTCAGGAAGCCGAGAACTCATGATCAAGGCCTATAGCCTAAGCCTAGGCAGCCCCGAGTCTCTGACGGCTCAAATCAGGCATGCGGAGCAGCAGGTGTTGAAACGTCGACGGGAAGTCAGTGTTCGCGCCGATAGGCTGGTACGGAAGATACACCAACAAATGACCGCTCCTGCGACCTTGCTGCTGGCGGCGGGCATCGGATTTATCATCGGCGAAATCACCAAGCGCCAATCCCCCAGATTCCGTGGCGACGCAGCCGATAAACCAAGCGCCGACAGGACTACACCCTTGAGGGCCATGCTGAACCTTGTGGCCTCGGTCCACACTTTTTACAGGGCCTTGCCTCTCGTTTGGATGATGAAGTCCTTCCGTCAACCGGGCGCGTCGGCGCAAGCGCCCGGACGGCGATATTACCCGACGGCAGCGATATCCCATCGCTGACCTCGGTGAATGGGTGGTGATTACAACGACCTGAACACATTTAAAGCTCTCAAGCAGCCATAATGGAGCCTCGGCGTCAGGCGCGTGCACCACGGAATCGTCAGTGCACTCAGACGCTGACAACCGAGAAACAGCGCATTCTGAACCACGATGTGTGCCGACGCGTCGGCGGTATGAGTGAACTTGTTTTCCAGGCAGGCATCGCCGGCGGCATAAATGCGCCGGTTGCTGCTGCACAGGAAATGATCGACCCGGATGCCTGTGATCGTGTCGAAATCGACGCCCGCGGCTTCCAGATTCAGGCCGTCGACATTCGGTATCCGGCCTGTGCCGACCAGAATGGCATCGACCGCTACCGTGATGCTGTAGTCGTCGCTAACCAGCTCGACGAGCTTCTGCCCGCCTTCCAAGCGCACGTTGACGGCTCGGGTGTTCAGGCGCACCTCGATGCCGTCGCGCGCAAATGCATCCGAGAGGAGCTATGCGGCGTCGCGCTCTTCCTTGGGCAGGAACAGCGGTTTTTCCTACCCAATAATGATCCGTGCTCCGAAGCGGCAGAACGCCTGCGCCAGTTCGCAGCCGAGCGGGCCGCCGCCGATGACCAGCAGGCGGCGCGGCAGCTCGGTCAGATCGAAGATGTTCTCTTGACTCTTTCAATAGCCGGATATGCGCGCCAACGTACTGACTGCGGCTAATTTAAACACTAGGATTCTCTAAGATTTTGACGAAACCCCATTTCGTCTCGAAGCTTGGTTTCAGGTCGAGATGACGTGGACATTTTTGTCCGCGCTTGTTTTTTAGCATAGGAGAATTCCATGACCCAACTAGCGTAGGTAGGACATGCCATATAAAGACTTGAACGATTTGCCCGAACCGGTGCGGGAACATTTACCTAAACACGCCCAGGAAATTTACCGTGCGGCTTATAACAGCGCTTGGGAAGAATATGGGCAAGACGAAGAGCGGGCGCGCCGGGTGGCATGGAGTGCGGTCAAAAAGAAATATCAAAAGGATGAGTCCAGCGGGCAATGGAAACCTAAGGATAAGGAGCAAGACGAGCAAAACTCAAGTTAGTCTTCAGACCCAAAGGATCTCGCCGGTATCAATCCATACCATTTTTAACAGGAGATGGACATGAGCTACGAAGATCGCGATACCTATGGCATTTAAAAGACAATACCAGCACGGGACTACCACCGCATACACTACACTAATTGGAAATTAAAAATGAAACCGGTCAGCAAAACCTTTATCAAAGGGTTAATCGCTATTATCCCGATTACTCTCACTCTCTATTTGCTCTTCTGGCTTGCCGGCACTGCGGAAATGGTGCTGGGAAATATCTTCAAACTTTTCTTCCCAAACAGTTGGTACATAAAAGGCTTCGGGTTTATTTTAGGGCTGGTTGTGGTGTTTTTTGTTGGTGGCTTTCTGGAATCCCAAGCTTTCCTGAAACGATTCAATAAGTTTGAAGCACTGGTGATACAGATTCCCTTTATAAAAACCATATATACGGCAACCCGCGATTTTATGTCTCTTTTCTCCAGTGAGCAGAAAGGCAAATTCAAGCAAGTGGTTTTGGTTAAAATGCCTCAGGGCAATGGACAGCAGATAGGCTTTGTGACAATTTCGGATTTTAAAGAGTTTTCATATGGTTTTATTGCTGATAACAAGATTGCCGTATTTCTGCCATTCAGTTACCAGATGGGTGGAATCACGGTTATTGTGTCACGTGAAAATGTAGTGGAATTAGATATGTCTGTTGAGGACGCTCTACGTTTTATCACAACCGCCGGCGTTGTAAGCAATGTCAATGCCGATCAACGTGTTGACAGGCTTTCTTAGCGCTATAACTCAAACAGGAAATCCTATCATGGGCACCATCACCACCAGTCCCAAAGAAAACTCATAAATCTATGTTCTGTGCCGCACCGACTGCGTTCATCTTCGCGAGTATGTTGGCTCGAGTTAGATTAAACATCATTCACGCTCTGACCATGGGGGCCTGGCGGACTCATATATTAACAAATCCAGGAGTGTCAACATGCTTTCAACTGTACCTGATGTGGTTTTTAAAACCCGTGTTCGTGACGAAAGTATCGGAGGCGACAACCCGTTTCGCTGGCAGGATGTCAGCACCGACGATATCTTTAAGGGGAAAAAGATTGTTGTTTTCGCGCTTCCCGGCGCTTTTACACCGACCTGCTCAAGCAAACATTTGCCCGGCTATGAGGCCAAATATCAAGAACTCATTGATCAGGGTATTGATGAAGTTTACTGCATGAGTGTCAATGATGCCTTTACCATGTTTCAATGGAGCAAGCACCTGGACATCAAGCATGTAAAAATGCTGCCCGACGGCAATGGCGATTTTACCCGAGCCATGGGCATGTTGGTGAAAAAAGAGAACTTTGGTTTTGGCAATCGTTCATGGCGCTATTCAATGCTTGTCGAGAACAAAAAGATTATCCAATTATTCAGCGAACCCGGCCGCGTTGATAATTGCCCTGATGACCCCTTTACTGTAAGCGATGTCGATACCCTGCTGGATTATTTAAAACATAACAAAAAATAACCGGCATTGCCCTTCATTCCATACCTTTTATTGATCAACGGGAATGCTACAGTGACTCAATATGACTACGACCTGTTTGTAATTGGCGCAGGCTCAGGAGGCGTGCGTGCAGCCCGTATGGCATCCGGTCACGGCGTAAGGGTAGCCATCGCTGAAGAGCGTTATTTAGGCGGCACCTGTGTCAATGTGGGTTGTGTCCCCAAAAAACTGTTTGTTTATGCCTCCCAATTCAAAGATCAGTTCAATGCGGCAGCGGGTTTTGGCTGGACAGTGGATAAATTGACTTTCAACTGGACAAGTTTGCTCACCAACAAAAATCAGGAGATTGAGCGCCTACATACTGTCTACTACAACCTGCTGCAAAAATCAGACGTCAGTATTATCAATGGCAAAGCAAATTTGCTCGATGCGCATACTGTCGCCGTCGGTGGTACCGAATACAGTGCCGAACGCATACTGATTGCAACAGGAGGCTGGCCGTCTGTTCCCGACATCCCCGGCAAGCAACACATCGTCACATCGAATGAAATGTTTTTCCTCGAACGATTGCCCAAACGTATCATTATTGTCGGTGGCGGCTATATCGCGGTGGAATTTGCCGGCATTCTTCATGGCCTTCGAGTGAATACGACAATTTGTCATCGTGGGGACAAATTACTTCGTGGTTTTGATGAGGATGTACGTGATTTTCTGACTGATGAAATGACCAAGAAGGGTATTCATATTCTTCTCAATACCGATATTGAAGCGATAGAAAGATCAGGCGATTGCTTCTCTGCGCGGTTAATTGATGGCGGCAAAGTGAGCACAGACCTGGTGATGTACGCCACTGGCAGAACACCGAATTCAACCGGATTTGGACTAGAGACGCTTGGCGTCGAACTGGACACGGAAGGTGCGATTAAAGTCAATAGTGACTATCAAACCAATGTGCCGTCGATCTATGCACTGGGTGATGTGACTAACCGGATGAACCTGACTCCGGTAGCGATAGCAGAGGGTATGGCTCTGGTGAATCAATTGTATGGCAATCAACCAAGGCCGGTAGATTATGACAATATTCCTACTGCAGTTTTCAGCCAGCCCACGATGGGTACGGTAGGCCTAACCGAAACACAGGCGCGCGAAAAATACCCGGACATCGACATTTACAAAACCAGTTTCACACCGATGAAAAATACGCTTGCCGGGATGAATGAAAAAACCCTGATGAAGATGATCGTGGTACGCAGCACTGACCGGGTTGTCGGTATACATATGGTAGGGCCTGACGCCCCTGAAATTATCCAGGGCATGGCGGTCGCCATTCGAGCCGGCGCAACCAAATCGGTCTTCGACTCGACAATTGGCATACACCCTACTGCTGCGGAAGAATTTGTTACCCTGCGCGAAGCCGCCCAAAATTCATCATGAGGGCAAGCAAATATCCATGTTAACAAATCTTCCCGACAGTCATGAAAGAATACGAGGAAACCAAACTCAGCAGCCAGAGGATAATTAGTAGGACCACTAATGTTTCAAGCCTGTGTGCTTCTCCGTAAGAGGCCGTCAATTGACGACGTTATGAACCACAGACAAGAACATAAACCACACCGCAGGCAGGCAGCCTGCCTGCACTGCTCAACAGTCACCGTTTCAGTCGTCTTTCTTAATGGCATCTTTAATATCCTCCTTGAGATCGGCAAGGTCCGCCCGGACCTTGCCGACGTTCTTTTGGACATTGCCTTCTATCTCCATGCCCTCGTCGTCCAGTAACACACCGGTAGCTTCCTTGATTTTACCTTTGGCTTCTTCGACTCGACCTTTCACTTGATCTTTGTTCATGTCTGTCTCCTGATGATTGTTGGCCATGACCGCATGGTTATAACTTGAGTATTGAATGATGTTTTCCATCGATCAGTAGGCATGGTACTCATTCATCTAATCAGATGTCGGTTCGTCAGCAAACATAAAGCGTCGCGAATACATAGACCGAGGGGTACTCCCCTAATAAAACTTTAGGGAAGTACCTCGTTGAGATCAAAACTACCTTTTCCCAATGTAAATCTGTGGAATTCCACTGAAAACGCCGAATACACTCAGCAGCCACAGCACCACCGCGATAATCACCACGAGGTTCAGGATCTGCTTGATTCGTGACTCCATCGGGATGTAGGTATTGACCAGCCACAACAGCAGACCGACGACGATCAGGCTCACCACGACCGAAACCAACCCCATAGGCAGCACGCCCAAAACGCCGAGCGCACTCAGCAGCCACAGCACCACCGCGATGATCACCACGAGGTTCAGTATCTGCTTGATGCGGCCATCCATCGGGATATAGTTGTTGACCAGCCACAGCAGCACGCCGACAACGATAAGTACGACTACCAGCGAAATTAAATCCATGGCCTTGCTCCTAAAATTAAATCGAATGCTTGATGTAAAAAACAAGTTGTTAACCCAGTACCACCCGCACCCGATGCAGTTGTCCGTCATCCTGCACGGTAATGCTATTGCCGTTTGGCTGGCGTTCTCCATCGAGTTCTATTGTGACCACACCGCGTGTCACTTCGTCAGGGTTCTCAACCGCGATTTCATAACGCGTATTTTCGTGCTGATAAGAAATGCTGAAAGCGCGCCAAGCCCTGGGTATACAGGGATCAAAGACCAATTGGTCGGCGCGGACCTGTAAGCCCAAGACCCATTCGATGCCGGCACGGTAATACCAACCCGCAGCCCCCGTGTACCAGGTCCAGCCGCCACGCCGCACGTGCGGTGGCTCGGCATAGATGTCCGCCGCCAGCACATACGGCTCGACCTTGTAGGCGTAAACGCCGGTGCGGGTGGACGTGCGCTTGATCGGATTGAGCATCTGCAGCAATTCCGCGGCCTGATCGCCTTCACCGAGCATGGCATAGGCGATGACGGACCAGATCGCCGCGTGGGTATACTGCCCGCCGTTCTCCCGCACGCCTGGAGGATAGCTTTTGATATAACCGGGATCGCGCTCGGTCTTGTCGAAAGGCGGTGTGAACAGCAATACCAGATCGTCACCGTAGCGAACAAGATATTCCCGCACCGAATTCATCGCCCGCCGCGCGCGTTCGGCCTCGGCGGCGCCGGAAATGACACCCCAGCTCTGCGCAATCGAATCGATGCGGCACTCGGCGTTGGCAGCAGAACCCAAGGGGCTGCCGTCATCGAAAAAGGCGCGCCGGTACCAAGCACCGTCCCAGCCTTCCGCCTCCACGGCGGCTTTCAGTTGGTTGGCGTGCTCGTGCCAGCGGCCGGCCCGCTCCTGCTCTCCCCTGCCCTCCGCCACCAGGGCGAATTCGGACAACGTGGCGAGCAGAAACCAGGCCATCCAGACACTCTCGCCCTTGCCCTGGTTGCCGACCCGATTCATACCGTCATTCCAGTCGCCGCTCCCCATCAGGGGTAGACCGTGCCCCCCCGTTTTCAGGCTGAGGTCGAGCGCACGCGCGCAGTGCTCGAAAAGGGTCGCGTGCTGCATCGACTGGATCGGTTCGTAATAGGCGTCATCCTGTTCCGGCTCAAGCTGAGGCCCCTCCAGAAACGGCACGTCCTCCTCAAGCACGCCGGCATCGCCGCTTACCCTCACATAGTGAGAGACGACATAGGGCAGCCAAACCCGGTCGTCGGAAAAATGGGTACGCACGCCGCGGCCAGTGGGTGGATGCCACCAATGCTGCACATCCCCCTCGACAAACTGGCGCGATGCGGCGCGGAGGATGTGGGCGCGGGCCAGATCGGGCCGGGCGACCGCCAGTGCCATGCTGTCCTGCAACTGGTCGCGAAAGCCGAATGCTCCACCCACCTGATAGAATGCGGCCCTAGCCCACATCCGGCAACTGAGGGATTGATACAGCAGCCAGCGGTTCAGCAAGAGATCGAGTTCCCGGTCCGGCGTTTTCACCTGAACCTTGGCGAGCACGTCCTCCCACGCCTGCTTCACTTCGGTAAACGTTGTGGCTACCTTGGTTTCCCGGTAGCGCCGGACCAACTCGCCGGCATGAGCGCGATCTTTGCCTTGCCCCAGCAGGAAAACAATCTCGGCGCGCCCGTTGGGCTCGAGTTCGATGACCGTATTCAGCACCGCACAAGGATCCATCCCTGCACCGACGCGTTTTTTCAGCGCCTTGGGGCTCAGCAAGCCTACCGGTGCATCCAGGCTGCCGTTAGGGCCGATAAACTCGGTCCGGTTTGCAGTCCACCCGGTTTGCCGCCCAGCAAGATCGGCGAAAGCGATACGCTGGCCGAATTCCATGTCCCAGGGATTGACTGCAAATAGGGCCCCGGTTTCCGGATCCATCTCGGTGATAACGTGAGATGCGGTCACCGTGCGCGAAGAGCCGAGCACCCACTCTACGTAAGCCGCAACCGTCAGACGGCGGGTTCGCCCCGAAACATTCGTCAAGGTCAAAGACGAAATCTTGACCGGATCGTCCGGGCTGACGAATTGCAGCAGGTCGCTATGTATCCCGTGGGAGGCATGCTCGAAACGACTATAGCCCTGCCCGTGGCGAATCACATAACTCGTATTATCGACCCGGATCGGCAGAGCGGTGGGGCTCCACAATTCATTCGTTTCATCGTCACGCAAATAGAAGACTTCGCCGGGCGGATCGCTGACCGGGTCGTTCGACCAGGGCGTCAACTGGTTTTCGCGGCTGTTACCGCACCAGGTGCAACCGCTGCCCAACTCCG
>Ga0208509_1000476_pt1 | contig 14470 bp, 13 predicted proteins | sample LakWasMeta7_HOW4_2_FD_183857 | JGI IMG/M metagenome (GOLD analysis project Ga0208509, IMG submission 183857) | Freshwater sediment methanotrophic microbial communities from Lake Washington under simulated oxygen tension - Sediment Metagenome... | ecosystem: Environmental > Aquatic > Freshwater >...
TGCTGGTCATGAAATTGTCATGGTGCTGACGCAGCCAGACCGTCCTGCTGGGCGCGGCATGAAGCTCAAAGCCAGCCCGGTAAAAGTGCTGGCGGAGCAGCATGGCTTATTTGTATTTCAGCCAGAAACTTTAAAGAATGAGTCTGTACAGGCGCAAATTGCGCAAACTCATGCCGATGTCATGATCGTTGCCGCCTACGGTTTAATTATCCCCACGGTTGTTTTGCAGATGCCTAAATACGGCTGTTATAACATCCATGCTTCATTATTACCGCGCTGGCGTGGTGCCGCGCCGATTCACCGCTCCCTCTTGGCCGGTGATGAAGAGACGGGTGTTACCATTATGGAGGTGGTGCCGGCATTGGATGCTGGTGCGATGGTGAGTAAAGGAGTGGTGCCGATTACGGAAACCGATACTACGCAAGGCTTGCATGACGCCTTGGCCGAGATTGGCGCTGGTTTGATGGTAGAGGCGATGCAGACGTTAGCCCAAACGGGTTATCTGGCAAGTACGCCGCAAGATGAGTCACAGGTCACCTACGCACACAAGCTAGAAAAAGCTGAAGCCATGATTGATTGGCACAAAAGTGCAGTTGAAATATCAAGGCAGGTGCGTGCATTTAACCCTTTTCCGGTAGCGCAAAGCCTTTTGCATGGTGAAGTGTGCCGCATTTGGATGGCAACCAGTGTTGACGACATGCCAAGTGTGGCGTCTCCCGGTACTGTGCTGGATGTGCATGATGGAATTTTGGTCGCTTGTGGCGGCGGCGTGTTGCGTATCAGCGAGTTACAAGCCCCGGGTGGTAAGCGCTTGAGTGCGCAGGTGTTTACGCAAGGGCATGCTTTAAAAGCTGGAGATCAGTTTGGCGGCGCGTTATAAGCTTGAATTTTAAGATTAGCGTCACCACTTTATGCAATGTCTAGGCATGAGATAAAGGGTAAATAATGTTAGGAAACTGGCTTAAAACTACGATTTTAATGGCGGCAATTGTGGCCTTGTTTGGCATGGTTGGTGCGGCATTAGGTGGTGCGGGCGGGATGATGATTGCCTTGGTGCTAGCAGGCGCGATGAATGTCCACGCGTACTGGTTCTCAGATAAAGCCGTACTTAAAATGTATGGTGCGCAAGAGGTGACGTCAGATAATCTTCAGTTTCGCAGTTATTATCAAATGGTGCGGCAGTTGGCAGAAAATGCACAATTGCCCATGCCTAAAGTATATGTGATTGATGAGTCGCAGCCCAATGCTTTTGCAACCGGACGTAACCCTGAGCACGCAGCAGTCGCAGCTACAGTGGGCATTATGCAGATTTTAGATGAGAGAGAGTTGCGTGGAGTCATGGCACATGAACTCGCCCATGTTAAAAATAGAGATACTTTAACCTCAACGATTTCCGCGACCGTTGCTGGTGCTATTGCTTCTATTGCTCAATTCGGCATGATGTTTGGCGGCGGTCGTAACGAGCAGGGTGAACGTCATATGAACCCTATTGTTGGCTTGCTAGTGATGTTGCTTGCACCGCTGGCAGCGTCATTAATCCAGATGGCGATTTCACGGGCGCGTGAATTTGAGGCGGATAAGGCTGGTGCTGAAATTAGTGGTGACCCACGCGCTTTGGCTAGTGCATTACAGAAAATTCACCACTATGCACATCAGGTGACTAATCACACTGCAGAAGCACACCCGGAAACCGCGCAAATGATGATTATTAATCCTCTGTCTGGTGTTTCATTGGACCGCTTATTTAGTACGCACCCGAGTACTGAAGAGCGGGTGTCGCGTTTAATGGCAATGGCTGACCGCTACTAACAGTTCGCCTTAGCTTAATCGAGCTGATCTAGATAGTTTTTTCGCAGCACTCAGCTTATATTAAGCTGAGTGCTGCATCAGCAATATGTGGCGAGCTCTGAACGAGGGCAACGATATCAGTTAACGGGGAGAAGATTTCCCGCTCCCCGTCTATCTAACCTTAGTCCCTGCCTCTACCATGGCCGTTACCATGTTTGCCTTTATCACCACCGTGTCCACGATCATGATCTCCCCGGCCGCCGCGATCATCTCTGCCACGGTCATCCCAGCCGCCTCTGCCACGATTGTCATCATAGTCGTTATGATCGTAGTAGCCACCACGATGGCGTGCGCGGTATTGCGGCGCAAAGTCGTCGTGATACCAGCGGTCTTGCACGAAGTACACTGGGCGACCGCACGCACCATATCGACCACAATAGCGACGCCAGTTTTTATAATGGCCTGGCGGTACGCGTAAGTACATAGGCTCATATACGTCTACATGACGATGCACAATGATAGGCTCCCTGTAAATTACCCGAGGCTGTGGGTATGGGTAGTCGCCAATATCAATCTGGCCGTAAAATCCAGGTTGGCCCACGCTGATTGATACGCCAACATCCGCGGCAAATGCAGTATTTGCAGATGCAAGTAAAAAGCCAGTAATCAGTAATCGCTTTAATATATTTATTTTGTTCATGGATATCTCCTTGTGAATCGAAATCATATAACGCATGAGTGTTGTTGTGCGATGACAACATAATTAATAGCTTAACCCTAATCTGGCGGATATCAAGTAAAATCAGTGTTTTAGCAATTTATGAATTGAAACTAATTTTGTATATTTCTCAACAAATCGCTGCAGATGCGGTGCATCAAGTGTTTTCAGGCCGCAACCTGACCACGGCATTGCCTGCTGCCCTGTCTATTTTCCCTAATGCAACGCCGCAACAAAAAGGCGCCGCGGCTGATTTAAGTTATGGCACCTTGCGCTTTTATGGCGAAATAGATGCTTATTTGAGAGCTTTGCTTGAAAAGCCGTTAGTCGATGAGCGGATTCATGCCCTATTGCTGGTAGCAATTTATCAGTTAAGGCATGATAAAGCGGATGCTTTTACCGTAGTGAATCAGGCCGTACATGCGGTTAGTCAATTAAGACGACCAGCAGTCAAAGCTTGGGCTAAGGGGTTGGTAAATGCCATCTTGCGTAACTTCTTACGTCAACAAGAGCAATTAGCGCTGAAGTTAAAGTCAAATGAGGTTGCCACTTACTCCTACCCGCAATGGTGGGTGAATAAATTGAGGTTACAATATCCTGAGGCCTGGCAGGGCATGTTAACCGTGGGTAATCAGCATCCGCCCATGAGCTTGCGCGTGAATACGCAAAAAATCAGCACGGTAGACTATGTGCAGTTGTTAGCTCGTAGCGAAATCGAGGCGACGCAGGTTGGTGCGCAAGCGGTAATCCTGAGCAAGCCTATGGCCGTAGATAAAATCCCCGGCTTTACTGACGGTGTAGTGTCGGTACAGGACTACGGCGCACAGTTGGCAGCACATTTGATTGATGCTCAAGCAGGTATGCGCGTGCTGGACGCATGTTGTGCGCCAGGCGGTAAAACTGGGCATATTTTAGAATTAGCTAATGTAGAGATGACTGCATTAGACAGCGACGCTACACGCCTAGAGCGTGTGCAGGGTAATTTGGCGCGCCTGAATTTAAAAGCACATTTAATTGCGGGTGATGCCGCAGCATCTGATTGGTATGACGCTAAACCATTTGATAGAATTCTTGCAGATGTGCCTTGCACGGCCTCTGGCATTGTGAGACGGCATGTAGATATTAAATGGTTGCGACGAGAGGCTGATGTTGCCTCGTTCGTAGCGCAGCAAGCGAAAATTTTACCAAGGTTATGGCAGATGCTGGCAAAGGGTGGTAAATTGCTTTACGTCACTTGCTCAGTTTTTAAAGAAGAAAATCAAGCGCAAATTGATCAGTTTTTACAAAAAAATGCTGATGCACAGCAACTGCCAATTGAGCAGGCGCTTGCGCAATACAATGTCACTCATACGCATGGTCAGCTTATTCCCTCTAACTCACATGATGGTTTCTTTTATGCACTGTTGCAAAAAATTTAAGCACATTTTTTGCATCATTGCATTGGTATTGTTTTCAAGCGCTGTATTGGCGGAGGGCAGTAGTTTGCGCCTGCGCAGTGCAAACTTAACAGCTTATGAAGATGACTATCTGCTGAACGCCGATGCGGAAATTAACTTTGGTGCAGAAGTTGAAAAGGCCATTTTAAAAGGCTTTACGTTTAGCTTCCTGATTGAATTTCAACTGCTTTCACCAAAAAAATACTGGTTCGATGATGAAGTGGTCACTACGGTGCAGCAAGTTAATTTAAGTTATCACGCACTGACGCGCCAATACATTGTGACGCGCAATGATCAGCAGCGCGCCTATGCCAGCTTAGATGAGGCAGTTGAGGATTTATCCATTATCCAGGACATGAAAGTGTTTCAAGAGACAGATATTGATAAAAATGAACGGTATCGTGCAGTTTTGCTGATGCGCTTAGACCAGAAAAAATTGCCAAAAGCCTTACGCATAGAGGGCATGACCTCTAACGAATGGAAAATCAGCTCACAACGCTTTGAATGGACCCCTAACTTATTCAAATGAAATACATAGTCTTTACCAGTGCGTTACTAGGCGGCCTGCTACTGTACTTGCTCTCTAATGCAAGTGCCAATACCGCTGCGTCTGGAGAGCACTATACCTTGCTGGTAGGGCTAAACATTGCGCTGGCCGTCTTGCTGGTGGTGTTGATAGGCGTACAGTTGTTTAGCCTTTACCGTAATATCCGCCAGCGTGTGATGGGTAGCCGCTTTACGTTGCGTCTGCTAGGCTCATTTGCGCTGATGGCGATTATCCCTGGCTTGATCGTGTATCTGGTGTCGGTGAATTTTCTCACACGCTCAATCGAATCCTGGTTTAACGTTAAGGTGGAGTCAGCACTGGAAGGCGGCTTGAATCTTGGGCAAACCGCGCTCGAAATCATGCTGGCTGATGTGAAGGAAAAAGGCGAAAGCATGGCGACTAGCCTTGCGTTTCAGCCTGCTAATACGCATTTTTCTACCTTAAATGATTTACGTGAGAAGAGCGGGATTCAGGATGCTACGCTGTTTACGCCGCAAGGTGGTATTTTGGCGGTTTCCAGCGGTGATGCGAGTAGCTTTTTACCGGACTTGCCCAGTGTGGCACAACTGCGGCAAGCGCGGCAACGTATCTATGGCAACATAGAGCCGATAGGCGACAAAGGCTTGTATCTACGTGTGCTAGTGCCTGTGAGTGTGCAGGATATTTCGGGTGAAACACGTATATTGCAACTGCTGCAGCCGGTGCCTAAATCGCTAGCTACAACGGCAGAGGCAGTGCAGGATGTGTATCAAGACTATCAGCAGCTCTCATACAGCCGTACTGCGCTCAGAGAGGTGTTTGCGCTCACGTTGACGTTGGTGATGATGTTGGCCATGTTTACTGCGGTGGCGATTGCCTTTGTGTTGAGCCGGCGCTTATCTGCACCGCTTACCGTGCTGGCGGAGGGTACCAAGGCGATTGCGAGTGGCGATTACAGCACCATGTTGCCGGCACATGGTAAAGACGAGCTGGGTGTGCTGGTGCAGTCATTTAATAGTATGACGCAGCAGTTGGGGGACGCAACTAAAGCAGCCGATAGAAACCGTGCGCGGGTTGAGGCGGCGCGCGGCTACCTGGAGACGATACTGGCGCATTTATCATCTGGGGTGCTGGCGCTCAATGAGCGTAGTGAGCTGCGCACTTTTAATGAGGCCACGGTGAATATTCTTGGGATTTCCCTTGAGTCTTATGTTGGCTTTACGCCAGAAAAAATCATAGAAAAGCAGCCAAATCTGGCGAGTTTCTTCCAGACTATTGCGCTGAGTGTGCAGCAAGACGTTGTGCAAAAAGAAGAGGTGCAGGCGCAGGTTGAGCTGGCGACGGCGCAAGGTAAGAAGATTATCACCTTGCGAGGCACACGCCTGCCGGATGGCGGCTATGTGGCAGTGTTTGATGATGCGACCGCCATGGTGCAGGCGCAGCGTGACGCCGCATGGGGTGAAGTGGCAAGGCGTTTGGCACATGAGATTAAAAACCCGCTGACGCCGATTCAATTGTCAGCCGAGCGCATGGCGCATAAGCTACATAGTAAATTGGCCGCGACTGATGCTGAAATTTTGCAGCGCTCCACCGAAACCATTGTGAACCAAGTAGATGCACTGAAAAAAATGGTGAATGAGTTCAGTGAGTACGCGCGCTCACCGACGCCGCACTTGGAAAGCCTTGACCTTAACGCGTTGATCCGCGAAATTGTTTCTTTTTACGATGCACCTAAAGTACGCATCCAGTTAGCGCTCACCGAGCAGGCTTGTTTAATTAAAGGGGATAGCACCATGCTGCGGCAGGTGTTGCATAACCTGTTGCAAAATGCGCAGGATGCTTTAGCATCGGCGGCCTCACCCCTGATTCAGATGGCAACCGCTGTTCACGACAACATGCTGGTGTTAACCGTGCAGGATAATGGTGGCGGTTTCCCTGCCGAGATGATGCTGCACGTATTTGAGCCCTATATGACCACCAAGCCGCATGGCACAGGTTTGGGCTTGGCCATCGTTAAAAAGATTATTGAGGAACACAAAGGCAATATTAGAATTGAAAATGTATTCAGCAATGAAGCGAATGGCTCAGGTGCTATTATTACGATTAGCATTCCGCTATTCATCAGCTAATTAACTACTAACTTAATTGATCAAGTAAACCGTATGGCATCAAAACATATATTAGTGATTGACGATGAAATAGGCATACGCGAACTATTGCGCGATATTTTGCAAGATGAGGGCTACCAAGTGCAGCTGGCAGAAAATGCAGCCACCGCACGTGCCATGCGTTTGCATGAGCGTCCGGATGTCGTCTTGCTGGATATCTGGATGCCAGATTGTGATGGCATCAGCTTGCTTAAAGAGTGGGCTAACGGTGGTTTGCTGACCATGCCTGTTGTCATGATGTCAGGTCATGGCACCATTGATACTGCGGTAGAGGCGACGCGTATTGGAGCATTTGACTTTTTGGAAAAGCCTATTGCACTGCAAAAACTGCTTAAAACGGTTGCTACTGCATTAAAGCATAGTGAGCAGTTGCCTAAGTCTGAAATGAATTTAATTAGCTTAGGCAAGAGTCCGATAGTCGCAGCGCTAAAAGAGCGTTTGGATAAAATCGCCATGAGCTCTAGTGTGGCACCTAGCCCAGTATTATTGATTGGGCCATTGGGTTGTGGTGCAGAGCTGTGTGCGCGTTTTCTGCACAGCGCGGGCACGCCTTGGCTAGCATTAACTGAGTTTAGTCAGTTGGTGAATGCGCCATTAGAAATCTTAGAGCAGGCAAATGATGGTGTAGTGTATGTGCCGGAAATTGCTGAGCTCAGTAAGACCGAACAAAAGGGTCTGCTACTGTTAATTACCAAAGCCGAAAAATACAATGTGCGCGTGATTTGCGGTACCAGCCATAATTTACAAAAACTGCAGGCTGAAGGGCTGTTTGACCACAACCTATTGCAAATTCTGTCTGCGGTTTCACTAAGAGTACCTGCACTAGAAGAGCATAAAGAAGATATTCCGGATTTGGTGCTGACGATTGCAAATCTGCAATTTGAAATTGCCAATTTGCCTTATCGTGAGATTGACATTGCAGCACTCAACGCCTTGCGCAATGCTAGTTGGCCCGGTGATATTGCACAGCTGGATGCCGTAGTACGTAACCTGATTCAAACTAGTTTAGGTGACAAAATCACCCTGGATGACGTGAATCGGGTAATGCATCAGTTTGACGGTCAGATGCACCCTGAGTTGAAAGTGATTGTAGACGCTGCGGTGATTGGTGTGAAGCCTACAGGGCTGGAAGCAGAGTTAAACCTTAACCAACCTTTGCGCGAGGCACGAGATGAGTTTGAGCGGCAGTATTTCAATCACCACATTAAGTTGGTGGCGGGAAATATGAATAAACTGGCTGAGATTTCTGGCCTTGAGCGCACGCATTTATATCGCAAGCTTAAACAGTTAGACGTCAAAATTAAAGGTTAGCCTACTTTACCTTAAGCTTAATAATGCTGAGTTGGCGCGCTCAGTCTTGGTCGTGATGAGATTAGCGCATGGTGCTCAGCCCATGCTCCCAATAGAGATTTAAAGAATGTCAAAAGAGAACTTACTGCATATCCGCCAGCTGGTTGCACAGCAAGCCGCACGCATGATGGCTGAGGATGGTATTTCCGATTATGCCTACGCTAAAAAGAAGGCGGGGCGGCAACTGGGGGCGCTGGAGAATAGCAGTTTGCCATCCAACGCTGAAATTGAAGAAGAACTCAAACGCTATAACGCATTATTTTTAAGTGAAGCTCAGCCCGAAAATCTACGCGAGTTACGTAAAAATGCCCTGTACACCATGCAGTTGCTAGCCAAGTTTAATCCACACTTGACTGGTGCAGTGCTGGATGGCACGGCTGGCTTGCTGTCAGAAACGCATATACATTTGTTTGCGGATAGCATTAAAGAGGTGGAGATGTTTTTGCTCAACGCCCAAATTCCGTTTGATGTGAATGAAAAGTCGTATCGCATCATGAATGACGGCAAGCGCGATAAAAAGGGCGATGGGCGCAAAACGGTGCCAGTGTTTACCTTAGAAACAGATATAGGCTTAATTAAACTAAGCGTGTTTGAAGTGGATGATATCCGCGTGCCTACCAAGCGTGCGGCGGATGGTAGCAACGCTGATCGGGTCAACATTGAAGGCTTAAGGTCGTTGCTGACCTTAAGCTAACCAGTTTTATAAACTTGCGTCGTGTTGACTCAAACGCTTACGCCTTAGGCTCTTGCAGCCAGCGTGCTACGTCCATGCCGAAGTAAGTCAAAATGCCATCAGCACCAGCACGCTTAAATGCGAGCAGGCTTTCTAATACACATGATTTTTCATCTAGCCAGCCGTTTTGAGCAGCTGCTTTGAGCATGGCGTATTCACCACTTACTTGGTATGCAAATGTCGGCACGCCAAACTCATCTTTAACTCGGCGGACTATGTCTAAATAAGGCATACCTGGTTTCACCATCACCATATCTGCACCTTCGGAAATATCCAGTGCGACCTCTTGCATCGCTTCATCGCTATTGGCAGGGTCCATTTGGTATGTATATTTGTTGCCTTTGCCTAAGTTGGCGGCAGAGCCTACTGCATCGCGGAACGGTCCGTAAAAGGCAGAAGCATACTTAGCCGAGTAAGCTAAAATCTTGGTGTGTATGTTTCGCGTGCTTTCCAGTGCCTCACGAATCTGGCCCACGCGGCCGTCCATCATGTCACTCGGGGCTACTACATCGGCACCGGCATTAGCATGGGAGATCGCCTGCTTGACTAAAACCTCGATAGTTTCGTCGTTGAGTACATAACCTGAGTCATCAATCAAGCCATCTTGGCCATGCGTCGTATATGGGTCTAACGCCACATCCGTAATTACGCCCAGCTCCGGAAAGTTGGCCTTGAGCGCCGCAACCGTACGTTGCACTAGGCCTTCTGGGTTGTAGGCTTCAGCAGCGTCTAAGCTTTTGAACTCACTATCCACTACAGGAAATAGCGCAATGGCCGGAATGCCCAGAGCTACACACTCAGCGGCAGTTTTCAGCAGATTGTCTATGCTTTGGCGTTGCACGCCTGGCATGGAGGCTACTTCTTCAATGCGGTTTTCGCCATCCAGCACGAATACTGGGTAAATTAGGTCATTGCTAGTGAGCACATTTTCACGCATTAGGCGGCGGGAGAATGCGTCTTTGCGCATGCGGCGCGGACGAGAATATGGATAGCTCATGTTAAACCTCAATAAAAATAGGGACGCCACAGCATTCGCTCATATAGTTGAGCGAATGCTGGCGTTAAGCGAATACCTTAGCCAACTCAACGCCAGGCTCAGGCTGGCGCATAAACGCTTCTCCAACCAGAAACGTATGTACATGGTTTTGACGCATCAGTGCAACGTCGGCTTGGGTGAAAATGCCAGACTCTGTAACCACGATTTTATGTTCCGGGATGCGAGCTAGCAAGTCTAGCGTAGTGTCCAGCGTGACATCAAAGGTGCGTAAGTTACGGTTGTTAATGCCGAGTAGTGGAGTCTCCAGTTGTAGGGCGAGGTCTAACTCTTCGCCGTTATGCACTTCCACCAACACCGCCATTCCTAAGCTATGGGTAATGGCTTCCAGTTCACGCATTTTGGCTAAATCAATCGCCGCTGCAATCAGCAGAATGCAATCCGCGCCCATAGCGCGTGCTTCGTAAACCTGATAAGCGTCTATCATAAAGTCTTTGCGTAGCACCGGTAAGCTACATGCTGCACGGGCCTGCTTTAGATACTCTGGTGACCCTTGGAAGTATTCAACATCAGTCAGAACTGACAAACAAGCAGCACCACCCTGCTCGTAACTGGCGGCGATGGCGGCAGGCTGAAAGTCAGCACGAATCACCCCTTTAGATGGGCTGGCCTTCTTGATTTCAGCTATAACTGCAGCTTGCTTATTGGCGATTTTTGCACGGATGCTGCCTACAAAATCACGCGTTGCCAGTGCCGCTGCAGCCTCTTGCTGTACGACTGCTAGTGGCTTTGCGGCTTTAGCCGCAGCCACTTCTTGCGTTTTTGTGGCGATAATTTTATTCAGAATGTCAGACATATTGCTTTCGCTATTACATTAATCAGTCAATGGGCACCGTGGTGGTGCTATATAGTATTACTGGTATTTCTCGTTATTGCGCATGACCCAACCGCCCGGGTGGTTGCCATTAAGGCTGTGATGCGTCCAATGGATAACGCCGCCTTTTGGATTATATACATACTCACCGCTAAACGAAATTGTATCGCCAGGTTGCAGCGGCACTCTAGGGGCAAGGTCTATATTATGCGCAAATAGCAGTGTTTGCTGCGGATTGATTTTCACCAGAAATTTTTGGTGTCTAGCCCCTTTGTTATCATCCGCCAGCAGTTTGACGACAACACCAGAACCTGAGACCTGCACATTGCTCTGCTTGGTAGCAAACGCATGCTCAATACTGTGGTTGCTGGCAGTAGCCTGTTCTATTGCTTGCGCTGATTGGTTGTTTTCAGCGCTAGGTTGATTGCATGCGCATAAGCCAAAAGCTAGTATCAGTGCATAGCACAGGTGTTTGGCAGCATGACTCATGCGTTAGTAGCTGTGATGAGTGCTTGTAGCTTGTGCATGGCTTTCCCGCTGCCTAGCATGTCAGCCGCAGTGTTGATGCCATCTGCCAGCGTGTGCGCGATGCCAGAAACATAAATTGCCGCGCCTGCATTCAGCAATACGATATCGCGTGCGGGGCCAGTTTTTCCTGCTAGTAAGTCAAGAATGATATCTTTGGACTCTTGTACATTGCTGACTTTAATGCTGTCCAGGTCGTGCAGTTTTAAGCCAAACTGGGCGGGGTTTACCGTGTACTCATGTACTTCACCGTGCTTAAGTTCTGCAATGTAGCTATCGCCGGTAAATGAAATTTCATCCATGCCATCGGCGCCACACACCACCATCACATGTTCGCTGCCTAGCTGTTTTAATACCCGCGCTAATTTACCAGTAAGGTCCGGTGAAAATACACCCATGACCTGACGTTTGGCGTTAGCTGGGTTGGTTAGGGGGCCAAGTAAGTTAAATAGCGTGCGAATGCCAAGCTCACGCCGTACCGGTGCCGCATGCTTCATTGCGCTATGGTGGTTGGGTGCAAACATAAAACCCAGGCCAACTTGGTTTACCGAGTTGGCGACTTGCTCAGGACTTAAGTTAACATTAACGCCTAGTGCTTCTAAGACGTCTGCACTGCCGCAAGTCGATGATACAGAGCGGCCACCATGCTTGGCAACTTTTGCTCCGGCAGCTGCTGCAATAAAGGCGCTGACCGTAGAGATGTTGAAAGTCTGTATACCATCACCGCCAGTGCCGCAGGTGTCTACTAAATGATTCGCATCCTGAATCTCTACTTTGGTTGAAAGTGAGCGCATCACGCTGGCTGCTGCTGCAATCTCATCTACAGTTTCGCCTTTGATGCGTAGTGCGACCAATACGCCTGCAATTTGTGCAGCGGTGAGTTCGCCCGCCATGACTTGTTGCATTAAACCTTGCATGACCTCAAAGCTTAAGCTTTCACCGTTAATTAAACGGGTCAGCGTTTGTGCATAACTCATGGGCTTAGGCTTTCAAAAAATTATTCAAAAGCGCGTGTCCATGTTCGGTCAGGATAGATTCAGGGTGGAACTGTACACCCTCAACTGCCAGTGTTTTATGGCGCACGCCCATGATTTCACCATCGTCGGTCCATGCGGTAATTTCTAGGCAGTCCGGCAAGGTTTCTTTTTCAATCACCAATGAGTGATAGCGCGTAGCCGTGTAGGGGTTAGGTAAATCTTTAAATACACCGATATTTTTATGGTGTATCAGCGAGGTTTTGCCGTGCATTAATTGCTTGGCATGAATGATGTTGCCGCCAAAAGCCTGACCGATACTTTGATGCCCCAGACAAACCCCTAATAAAGGAATTTTGCCTGCAAACTCTTTAATCAACGGCACGCTGATGCCCGCTTCATTCGGGGTGCAAGGGCCTGGTGAAACCACAATGTGGTCAGGCTTGAGTTCTGCAACTTTAGCTAAATCAATTTCATCATTGCGGTATACCAACACCTCTTGGCCGAGTTCGCCAAGGTATTGCACCAGGTTGTAGGTGAATGAGTCATAGTTGTCGATCATTAGCAGCATGTTCTGTCCTAGTTTACTAGCTGGCTTCTCGTTAGTGAAAAGCTATGTGTAATTGAGTGTTATTTTACCAATGCTTAAAATCTACGTATAGGTAAATTCGGCCTAAATAGCGAAAAGAGTCAGATGTGTTTGTACAGCATAGGCGGTTAAGGCTGCGGAGGAGTGCGGCGTCAGCTGGCACAGGCGTAAGGTGTTGCGTCTAGTGCCGGGGTTTCTCCAGCCATAATTGCTGCGATTAGTTTGGCACTGGCTGGAGCCATGGTGAGCCCGTATCTAAAATGCCCTGTATTTAAGAACAGGTTTTTGATTGTAGGGTGCGCGCCTATGGTGGGCAGGTTTTCCGGGGTGCCTGGGCGCAATCCGCTCCAGTGTTTAATGATGGCTTGGCCTTTGAGCTCGGGCATAATGGCCTCGGCTTTGAGGCGCAGCTCTTCACGTACCGCCTCCGTTACGCCGTTATCAAAGCCTACGTCTTCCAATGTGCTGCCAGCTAGCAGGTAGCCATCCATGCGTGGAATCATATAAAAGCCTTCTTTGTACACCATTTGCTCTAGATTGTTTTGTGGCTGGTAGAGCAGAATCTGCCCGCGCATCGGTTTGATATTCAGTTTGGCGCTGGTGGCTTTGAGTAGGTCAAAGCTCCATGCGCCAGAGGTGACCACAAACTGGTCGGCGCTAAGTTTTTCTCCGGTGGTAGTTTGCCATTCGCTAAGCTGTTGGCTTTCCTCCAGTGGTACTAGTTGTGTGTGCTCCAGCATGGTGACTTGGCGCTGCTCCAGCCATTTGCGCATTGCCTGCATTAAATAAGGTGGGCGTATCTGGCATACGGTGGGTAGCCATAGCCCATTTTCACCGTCAAGCGATTGCACGCCAAATGCACTGGCCCTTACCGGTTGAAAGCTGACTTCATTCTGCGTACACCATGTTTGAGCAGCATTGAGATCAAATTTTGGCAGCAGTAAAAAGCCTGACTGTGCAAAGTCGGTCGGTAATCCGGTTTCTTGTTGTAGCTGCTGTGATAATGCGCGGTAAAAGTTTGCGCTGTGCTTGGTGAGCGCGTTCACTGGCTCAGAATATTGCCATGGCAGTAGCGGAAAGATAATGCCGCCGCCAGCCCAGGATGACTCACCTGAGGTTTGGCTGGCGATTTGGTTGCGCTCAACGATAGTGACACGATGGCCTTTGTTAATTAACTCCATTGCAGTCATGCATCCTACAATGCCGCCGCCAATAATCATGGTGTGTGGTTTAGCCATTCGTTACTCTAATCATATAAACGTTTTACTTGTTCGCTACGCGCCCCATTAATAGGGCGTTTTCTGCATTTGCCAAGCCTGCTGGTTGGCCGAGCAATACGACCACGTCACCTTCAGCAAGCAGGCTTTCGTTAGTCATGTGCGCACTGTTGGCATGTGGGCGGCGAATATTTTTAATGATGACGTCAAAGCTGCTAAGTTGCATATCGTTGAGGCAGCGACCAATAGCATAAGCGCCAGTAGTGATAATCACTGAGTGCAGGCGTACTTCCTGTTTGGCGATTTCTTCATTCTCTGCATCTGAAATGCCGCGGAAATAGCCTTTAAACATACTGTAGCGTTCTTCACGAAAGATTCTGATGCGCTTCACTACGCGGTTGAGCGGTACGCCAAGCAGCATTAACGCATGTGATGCCAGCATCAGGCTGCCCTCTAAAATCTCAGGTACTACCTCGGTGGCACCAGCTTCACGCAATGCCTCCATATTAGAATCATCTACGGTACGCACGATGACTGGTAATTGCGGGTAGCTTTCTTGTGCGATGTGTAGAATTTTC
>Ga0208509_1000480_pt1 | contig 14352 bp, 15 predicted proteins | sample LakWasMeta7_HOW4_2_FD_183857 | JGI IMG/M metagenome (GOLD analysis project Ga0208509, IMG submission 183857) | Freshwater sediment methanotrophic microbial communities from Lake Washington under simulated oxygen tension - Sediment Metagenome... | ecosystem: Environmental > Aquatic > Freshwater >...
TAGTCATCTCGAAGTCAGGATGCCGCTGACTGAGGCCCGTGATGACGAGGACGCTACCCTAAAAATGAGTGCTATCGTCGAGACAGCAATTCGCGATGCCTTTTCACCGCCATTTCGAACAAAGATCTTCGAGTATGAAAACGTGGCTTTTTTGGGGGAAAGAGACCATCATCGGGCCGTCCTGGTTGATGGCCCAGGCTGTGAAAATTGGTCATGTCTTGCCGGTGGCCCCATAACCACGAAAGCCAAACTGGTTAAGGCAGAGTGTCATGATTTTAATGGACAAAAGCAGGATCAAATCACATTTCCTTGCTTTGCCTATTCCGGCTTTCATGGGATCGGATTTAGTAAAATAATCGGTGCGCGCAAGGAGAATGGATTGATCGCTGGCCATCGGTATCGATTCGAAGAAAAAACTGTTGATGGGTTTGATTATGAGCAACTCTTTTTGCGCATATCTACAAACTTACCGGATTGGGTCTTTTTTTACATTGCGCCAAATGGGAATGGAAAAGATAATCTGTTGGCGGGCCCAGCAGTGTTGCATAAGGGGATGAAGATAAAAATTTGAGGCAAATTGCCTTGCTGCCGTTTGTTCGAGGGAGGGTGTCCCGAATTTTGTGTAAACGGGTTTACAATTATCGGACAGGCATCCTATTTGCCGTTATTTCGCTGGCATTGAGCATCGAGATGCTGCACTCGTATGCTCAATGCTGATTGAATAGTAGGTATTTTTAATAATATTCAATTTTTCTGACGGCCCGGGTTTCAGCATCATTCCGCGCGACCCAATTTCCTCGATCGTCAAATTTATATGAATAAGCTTTCTCGTTGATTTTTATCGGCAATTGATTTTTAAACGTCAGCTCGATCGTTTCCGACCAATTGTCATCAGAATCGATTGTAGCCTCAAGGACTTTAACGACCCTTATGTCAGGCTCCCTGCCATTTTCGACTTTGATGAACGTTTTGATTTTATCGTTTTTGAAGCCGATCATTTGCCCCGTTCCGGGATCGAAAAAATTTTCAATTACGATTTTTCCGTTCACTGCATTTTTCAGCCTCTCGATCAAAAGGTTTGGCGAGTCCATTTGCCAATGTTCGTGCCGAATACCTCGGAACTCAAAGCTTGGCGTTTGCGTTATCTCATTGTCGATATTCGCAAACGGGTCGTAAACGATATTGCTATTGAAGCCATCTGACCCTATGAGTCGAACCGGCGACATCGAGTCTCCTGGGTATTTTAACGAAACCTTTTGGTCGTCGGCTCGCCTCATTTCAATCAGCCGACCCAACCGGTCGAATTGGTAGAGACAACTTCCTTTGAGTTCAACGCTTTTGACGTCTTTCGATAGTGGCCAGGGATTTTCGCAAAGGTCCGGGAACCAGTTCGGTTTAGCTGGATCCCGCGGATCATAGAGAAAAATTTTTGCGCTTTCCTTGCGCAGATTTGTTTTTTCCGTTTTGGGTTGCGCCTGCTGGACATTTGCCGATTCTGAAGGGGGAATCGAGGTTGTGATCTGTTTTGTGTTTCTGACGCATCCTGTCGCGACGAATGTCATGGTCAGCAGTAAGCCGACAGTCTGAATTCTTTGCTTCATGAGTTTTCCTTGTGTTGGTAGGTATCCACATTATCCAACCATGAGGAAATTTGGTTTTCAGCTCTCGGGAAACAGGCGTAAATAATCTTGTTCAAGATTGGCGGGTCGGTCGCCGATATAACGCCAATAATCGATCAGTCCGTCTACGGTTTTCATAGTGACATGACCGCAATCGAGCATCAGTTTGAGGAGGTCGAGAGTAGACATGACCTTGGCATCGAAGGCATGTGCAAGTTCTGTCATGTCTTGGTCATCGGTTACGACTGGCACATCCAGTTCTAACGCGTAAGCAATGTAAAGCGCATCGACTTTCGAGGGGCCAGGCAAATCGGTTTGTACATAATCCCAAATGTACTCGAATGCCTGATCAATAGCTCGGCGTTGTTTTTTTCCAATTTGAGGGAGGTATTGGCGATTTTCCTGATATTCCGCTTCGTCGATCCAGGGGAACTTAGACTTGAAACGATGATTTACAAGTTCTTTGTTTAGCTCTGGAATGATGTAAAGACAATATTCATTTTTGCCAAAGGTAACAAACAGGAGCGGTCGGACAGTTTTGGCGAGCCTCAAGTAGGCATTGGTATCGACCAAAATCTTGGATTGCGGCATTAAGTCATCTCAGCATGCAAACTCCGCGCATCGAGGAGCGGCATATCGGTGACGGCGTGCACAATACCTGAACCTTTGCCACTTGCCTTGAGATAACTGCTTAAAATGTTGAAAAACGGGGTTTCGAACGCTTCTTCCGTTTTTTGAATGAATTCACGCGCATTGATGTTTTTAAGATCGCCAAACAATGCTTCGCTAACGTTCTTATAACCCTTGTTAAAGTTCGTAATGATTCCCCAAATATTTTTGCCGAAATCAAGTTGGGGATTGCCACTGAACTCCGCATAGCGATTGGCCTGCATCATAACCGTATAGGGTGAAATGACTTCCCGATTTGCAATCGCCAAAAGGCAATTTTGTCTACTTTTCTGGGTCGTTTGATTAGCGATTTCCAAATAAGCGCGTTTGGCTTTTATTTCCGGAAACAACAAGGTGCTAGCAAAAGCATCGGCAAAATCCTCCGCTTTCTCGCCCCGCAGTGATGGTGATAGGCAATGGCCGAGCTCGTGGGCCATCCAAAACTTAAAATCGTGAATATTTACATCAAGATTCAGATAAACCCAGGTGGTTTGTGAGTCCGGCAAGAAAATATGAACCGCATTTTCATGTCTTTGTTTGCTGCCCCATAACACAGGGACCACGACAGCTTGTAAATCAGTAAACCGACGAATCAGATGAGCAAAATCGATTGTTTCTTCACTGTCGACATTGATTTCCATCCGCACTTTGGCCGCGATCATTTGCAGGTAATCATAGTCGCAGTTCGGGTTTTTCAATACCGGCGGCATTTCAAGCACGTCAAATGGTAAATAGGGCACCAGACAACGTAAAAAGCGCCCCATCTCTTGAGCTTTTTCAATGTGGTGGTCCTTTGTCTTTGTGCCTTTCATTTTACGAAAGGCCACGACCGGTGTATGGGGGTCTTCTTTGATGACTAAGGCGTCAAAACTCAGTCCTAACAGTTTTCCGAGTTGCAGTAATTTATTTGGGCGGGGAAAAGATTTTTCGTTAAGCCATTGGGAAACGGCTTCTTTAGAGACGTCAAGGGCCTCTGCGACTGCGGTTTGGGTTAAACCTGCGGCAGTCATGGCTTGAGTCGTATTTGAGACGTTCAGTCTTTTCATCGGGCGAATTATAACGAAGCGTCAAGTTTAGTCAAGTTTTGAAAGAGGAAGGCCCAGCATCTTATCAAGATTTTGAATTCTATCGTCCGAGGTGAATTTTGAGTATCGAAATAGAGCAAAATTTGCGCTATTTCGATGTTTATATATAAATCAATGTCTTATGATTTTATGGTATTGATTTATAAGGAAGATCAAAAAAAATTGAAATACGACTTTTTTTGATCTTTTTTGCGCTTATCATTGGGAAAAAACTGCGGATAATACCTAATCAGTTCAAACAGATTAGGGCTGATTATGCAATTTAAACCTATCCCCGGCCCGCACGGGCTTAACTCGCAAGCTCTGGCGCGGTGGGCTCAATCGCACGACGCGATAAACAGCAGCACGACGCAATCGCTGCTGACCCATTTTGCCATTTTTTTGAATCCTGACAACAGAATTTGGTGGTCCGTGGACGCCATCGCGCGGGCAACGCGCCTGAACAGGAAAACCGTGCAGGCCTCGCTGCGCGAGCTGCGGGATCTCGGGGTAATCGTCGACACTGGCGATAGAATCCGAGGCGCCGTAGTATACGCGTTAGCTATTGATCAAAAATTCTCTCTTGCCGACCCAGACCAAAAACGGGCTGACCCGAATATGGGCCAGCCCGAAAACGGCTCGCCCGATAGCCCAAAAACGGTCCACAAAGAAAAAATAAACAACAAAAAAAATTTGTGTGAGCCCGCCGATTTCGGTCGTTTTTTCGCGATATATCCAAAAAAAACTCACCGCGCAGCTGCACTTACGGCCTGGCTGGCCCTGGATCCCGATCCGTTGCTCGTCGAGAGGATCCTGTCGGCAGTTACAACACAGGCCCAGGCGGCGGTTTGGGCTCTGGAGGGCGGCCGTTTCATACCCAACCCTGCGTCGTGGCTCTCGGGGCAGCGGTGGGACGACGTCGTACCAAAATCAGCAGGAATAAAAAAACATGAGAAACAACAGCATACAGAATACTCTGACGAACTCCGCCGGATTCTGCTCGCTCGAGCACAGCCAGCCGCCAGCCGATAGCCGTATACCCCCTGAGGCGATGGCCGCCGGCATCGTTTTTGGGCGAATGGCGGCCATCTACGGCCGCCGCTGGACGAGCCAGCACGGCTCTCTCGATCAGTCGTTTACAGAATGGGAATCGATGTTAGCCAACCTCAAATTGCCCGCGGCGATTCTGTCCGCCGCGGTCGATCGGTGTCGCGATCGGCTGGCCTGGCCGCCAGCGCCTGCGGAATTTTTGGTTATCGCACGAGAGGTGGCGACCCCCTCGACCCCGCCGCTGGAGATCGCCATCCAGCTGTTGATACGCGCGGCACACGCGGCCGACGCAGATATCTCGCTCGCAGATGTATATCAGCATCCTTTAATGCTCGCGATCGCCTCGACGAAGGGGTACACGGCCTCGATTCTGCGGACCGGATCCCACAGCGCAATGGATGAGCACGTCCGTCCACGGTATACCGGGTTTTTGGAGACAGGATGGCCAGACTGGCCTCCTCACGCCCATGAAAAACCAAAAAAATTACCGCATCGCGTAGACCACGATGCGGGCCGGGCCGCAATCAGCGCTCTGCGTGGGAAATTTAGCTGGCTCAATAGGGGATTAAAATGAAATTTGATGAATTTTTCAATAAAAACAAACGGTTATTGTATAAAGTTGCGGTCATTCACGGCCTCGAGGAGGGCGACGTTCCCGGCACCGCCTGGCTGTCCTGGCACGATGCCAGCCAGACCTACCGCCCCGACGCAGGGGCGCGGTTTGAGACCTGGGCCAGCCGAATTTTTGAAACCGCCTGCAGGCGGTACGCAGCTCAGCAGCGATTCGGCGTCGAGCTGGATGCGCCCGATTTCGGCGAGAGCCAGACGCCGCACCCCGCGATCTCGGACGATGCCGCGATTTTTGAGGTGCTCGAGCCCGAACCGGAGAAGATTTTGGAGATCGCGCCGTTCGGCGGTGGTCTAACAGGCGAAATATGCCGGGCAGCGGCTGCAGGGCTCTCCGTCGCCCAAATCGCCGCCAGGGTCGGACGAACGCCGCGCAGGGTGAACCAAATTTTCGCAAAAATGCGACCTGATCCAAAGGCGCCATACCAGCAAATGACGTTGTTCGATCTCGCCCTGTGAGGATACGGAAATCCCCGGCGGTTCTCTGCCGGGGGCTCAAATTCTCAATGAGACAATACAAACTAAGTTAGGCTGCATAGCGATTTAATCATATAATTTGTACTATGCTGTATTTTACCCTGAGCAACAATGGCCAGTTCTGATCAATTAAAAGCTTTGCTTAAGTCGCATATCGATGGCGATGAGGCCCGCTTTTACTCGGTTGCCATGCAAGTCGCGGCGCATGAAGCAAAGGTTGGACATGGCAAATTGGCTGAAGAGCTTCGGGTCTTGATCGATTCAGCTAAGGCTAAGCGTCCAGTGGAAGCAACTGGTCGAAAAACCATCCCAATCAGTCAGCCGCGCGGCGAACTTTCGAACCTCCTTGAGGTTTCGTATCCGCATGCACGCTTGACCGACATGATCCTCGATCAAACTGTGGAGAATCGGCTGCACCGAATCATCAAGGAGCAACGCAACTTCGGCAAGATTCGTGAACATGGTCTACACCCTCGGAGAAAGTTACTTTTTGTCGGTCCCCCTGGAACTGGCAAGACCATGACTGCTTCCGTTCTGGCCGGGGAGTTGGGTATACCCCTTTTCCAAGTGCGACTAGACGCCCTCATTACCAAGTACATGGGAGAAACGGCAGCCAAGTTGCGCCAGGTGTTCGATTCGATACGCGATGTGCGTGGCATCTATTTCTTCGATGAATTCGACGCCATTGGTTCCCAGCGCGGACTCACCAATGACGTAGGGGAAATCCGCCGCGTGCTGAATAGCTTCCTTCAAATGATCGAGCAGGATGACTCCAACAGCCTCATCATTGCTGCCACCAACCATCCGGAGATCCTCGATTACGCGTTGTTCCGCCGTTTTGATGATGTCGTCGAGTACGGACTCCCGAGTGTCTTGCAAATTGTCGCCGTCCTTAAATACCGGTTGAGTGGTTTTTCCCTCAATATCAAGAGCTGGGAGGACATCGCCAGTAAGGGCGAAGGGCTCAGCTATGCCGACATTACACGGGCCGCGGAAGATGCCATCAAGGATGCGGTTATTCATGATCGCGTCACCGTTTCAGAGGTGGAAGTCGCATGTAATCTTGAAGAGCGTCGGGCCTTCCGTCATCGCTCCTAATTTTTCCAGTTAAGATCCTAAATCCGCCGGGATATGCCAGAACAACAAAACGAACTGCGGCCGCACCTCATGCTGGCCGGTACCGCGCAGACAGAACATTTTAGATCCACCGCAACGGTTATCCGAGAATCCAATCATCCTGCCCTTGACCGCCAAGCTCATGGTCAAGAGTTGCTGAATATGTTTGCGAGTCTCAAGACGCACGCATCACAGGCTACTCAAGCTCAACGAAATGCAGGTTTGGATGCCGGTTTCGGCATACAGATCCAATTCAAGAGCCAGCCGGACATAGAACTGGCGTTCGAAAGTTTGTCCAGAGACAGACAAAAAATCGAATTACTAAATGTTCGTCATGAGGATAACGTTACACTGGCCACTGTTTTCGTACCGGACGGAAAACTGGATGTCTTTGAGCATCTGATTGAGGATTATCTAGCGGAAAAACGGGATGCCAGAAACCGGCCGCGCGATAACAAGGGGCTCCTAAATACCATTCAGGAGGTCCGCGCAGCTACCTTCGATGCACTATGGACAGACGATCCCTCCGTGTTGCCTACCAATGAAATGCAAGATATTTGGTGGGAAATCTGGCTACCCGTTCGGGAAAATCGGGAAGATACTCTCGCACGGTTTCGTTCCGTAGCGGCCGGGATTGGCTTCGAGTTATCGACAAAAGTCATTAGGTTTCCCGAGCGGACTGTTCTTCACATGCGGGGTTCGAAGCAACAAATCATGCAGTCGATGTTACTGCTTAACCAGGTAGCGGAAATCCGCCGCGTCAAAGAGACTGCCGAGTTCTTTGACAGTCTGGCCCTGCCAGATCAGCACGATTGGACGCAAGAGCTATTAAATCGCACGACATTCGCTACAGGCAATGTGCCACACGTCTGTGTTCTAGACACTGGCATCAATCGAGGGCATCCATTACTGGCTTCGGCAATCGCCCCAGACGATCTCCATAGTAATAATCCCGCTTGGGGAGCGGAAGATACTGATGGTCATGGAACACAAATGGCGGGCTTGGCACTTTATGGTGATCTTACTGAACCATTAGCGTCAAATACTCCGCTGATCGTTGGGCATCGACTGGAGTCTGTCAAACTTCTTCCTCATGACCAAGCTAATCAGGGAGAACCCTATGGTGAATTGACTATTGAGGCAGTAGCTCGGCCACAGGTGACTGCACCGGACCGTGAACGGGTATTCAGCATGGCCGTAACAGCTAAGGATAACCGGGACCGTGGCCGCCCATCGGCTTGGTCATCCGCCCTCGACAGTTTGGCCTGCGATGTTCTAGGCGAAGGACTGAACCCGCGACTGATCATTGTTTCCGGAGGAAACATCAATGATCTGAACGCCTGGCGAGACTATCCGGACAGCAATGTCACCGACGGTATTCACGACCCAGGCCAATCTTGGAACGCATTAACCGTCGGTGCCTATACACAAAAGATCAACATCTCCGAGCAAGATGCGCAAGCTTATCACCCCATCGCGCCTGCCGATTCGTTGAGTCCTTTTAGCACGACATCGCTTACCTGGCACAACTCGCCGTGGCCCTATAAACCGGACGTAGTATTCGAAGGGGGGAATGCGGCGCAGGATGCAATCAGTCCGGCCACAATGCACAGCCTCAGCCTGCTAACGACCCATCACCTGCCGACCGAACGTCTGCTGACTACTTCAAATGCTACGAGCGCGGCATCGGCGCTTTGCGCCCGCATGTCGGCACAAATCATGGCGCAGTATCCCAATTTGTGGCCGGAAACCGTGCGGGCACTTATCGTCCACTCTGCGGAGTGGACGACGCAGATGAAAGCGGATTTTCTCGACGCGCGTAAACGTAAGGAGGATTATGCAAAACTGATCCGCTGGGTCGGCTTTGGCGTTCCCAACCTCGGTAATGCTTTGTGGAGTCTATCCAACTCGCTGACGCTGATCGTCCAGGATTCGCTGCAGCCCTTTCAGCGTGAAAACTCCAAGGAACCCACCGCCTGCGATATGCATCTCCACCGTCTACCCTGGCCACAGGAGGCGTTGGAGGAATTAGGTGAAATTGAAGTGGAAATGCGGGTCACGCTTTCCTATTTCGTCGAGCCCAACCCAGGTGTCGTCGAACGGGGCGTCAAAGGGCGATACCGATATGAATCTCACGGTCTGCGCTTTGACGTCAAGCGCCCTGAAGAGACAGAACAAGAGTTCCGGATGCGCATCAACCTGCGTACCCGTAATGAGGAAGAAGGTAGTTATCAAGGCGGAGGAAGTGATCCCAAATGGCGATTGGGACCCGATCGTCGTCATATTGGCTCATTGCATTCCGACACTTGGACGGGAACGGCAGCCGCACTGGCAGAGAGAGGCGTTCTTGCCATTTATCCGGCACTGGGTTGGTGGAAAACGGCCAAAAAACTAGGACGATACCACAACCAGGCTCGTTACGCCCTTGCGGTTACGATCAAGGCACCCGATGCTACAATTGACCTTTATAACGTCGTGGCGCAGATGATCGCTACTCCGACTACTGTCGAAACTTAACAAAATTTTCGAAATTGAAAAAACGATCGTGCCTAATCGAGGCAATACATCATCATCGATGTCCTTCAGAACAAGCCTTTCTTTCACATTAACGCTCTCTCACACCGAACCAAGTCACTGTTGCCGATAGCGCGAGGCCGGTACCGGTGCGAGAAGCCTCGACATGTTCCCACACAGGCAAACCCAACCGGCCCTGGTCCAGCCGGTGCAAAAAATCCAACAAATTTCCCTCGTGCGGAAATATCCCGGTGATTTTGGTGGTCAGTTTTTTGCCGTTTTTCAGATCCTGCCAGTCATTTTCCTTACAGGAAAATGAAAACCGATTGCCGAGACTGGCAAAATAATCCAAGCTTTTAACTCGGTCAATGTCAAAGAACCCGGTTTGCCGAAGCTGGGCCAATCGACTTTTGGTGGCGTCCGAATCTTCTTTTAATCGCTCCAAATTCGTTTTTTGACTCTCCAGACGAACCTGTGATGAAGCAGCCAGATCAGACTGTTCCGCCGAGAATTTGTCCGCCTGCCGCCACACAAAATATCCGCCACCACAACTCCCCAAAAAAATCAAAATTGAAAGAATTCCTCGCATCATCAAATAGCCCGCCGCATTCTAACAAGAATTTGGAAAGGCATCGCTTCCAACGAAGCCGCCGGCTCGGCGATGCTTGTGTTGCTGTCTCCGACGATGAAGCCTAAATTCTCGATTTTAGCGCTCTCGACAATTGCAGGATTCTTCTCTGACAGCAGATTACAAAATCCCCGTAAGAAATTGAGCGTTGCAGAGTAAACTTTTCCCGGTTGGAAAACCGGAGTTACTGTGCCAAACATTGTCATAATGGAGACGCCCCTTCCATCAGCCCTGACAATCGATATTTTTTCAAGATTGATTCTTTCGCCAAGCCCGGCATTTGCGATAACCTGAAAACCATCCTGCAAACTGGGCGCTCCGCTGATGGAGTCGGAAACCGTCAACGCCGTTCTCAAAAAGGCTTCGTTACCGAACAGGACCTCGCGTGACGAATCGATCTTGGCAACCAAAGCTCGACGTTCCCCCTCAATCCTAAAAAATGTGTCTTGATTAGCCGCCCCGGAACGATAGAGCCCGCCGGCAAACCACGAGCTCCCAATTGCCACACCAATTGCGCAAGTATAAAAAAATGCACCAAATGCACCAATTCGTCTATCCCTAGAGGAGCGCCGCATTTCCTCCGTCGCAAAATTGGGCGAAGACCGGATGATTTTCGGGTGGCAAAAAATTACCTCAGGAAATTCACTAACGACCTGTCTATCGATCATGAATTTAGCCCCGATTTCCAACCAAGATGAGGCCTGCGCGCCATTCCACTCACAGTCGATGGTAATGACGCCTTTTCCTCCCCAGCGTCGCCCTAACCAGGATTGAATTACCCTACCAATTTCCACAAGATCAGCACCAGCGCAATCATGATAGCCGACAATAACTCCGCGAGAATCAATGACGGCAAGATGCTGCGAACCGTGAAGTTCGAACAAGACAATTTGATCTGTCCACTTCATCAATTCGGCTATATTTTCGACGCCCATTACCCACCACTTCATATCCTCGCTGCTGAAGTTTCGTGAACCATCCATTTTCGCGAAGCACCAAACTGCGCTATTATCCTCAGATAATGATCCAATCATTATTGAAATAGCTAAGTCGCTCGATCCCGAAAATTCCTTGATTTTGCGACGTAGCATCATATTTCCAGATTTTCCCTTTATCATTGGCAAAGTTTGAACTGAAATTTCACCTCCAACGCCAAATACAACAGGGCCATCAATAACACCTTGCCCATCAAACCTTTCGTAAGACCTCAAGTTGCCAAATAAATCCCACTTACTAACCCTTACCTCTCCATCTTTGCCAACAAAATAAATTTGATTCACAGCACTACTCCGTAAAAATTGTTATGACGTAATATCCATGACAGAGGAAATGCTTTTGTAAGTATCCGGGCAATATGGTAGATTCTCTGCAGATATCGAGTAGCGAATAATAAAAAATGCCGGCGGCTAAATGGAATAGCCGCCGGCAAGGCATCTTGGAAGTGAGCTTTTTTACATTCTGGTCTGATTTGTTTGGCTCAGGTTAGGAGTGTTAGTTTTATCAGTTTCACCACCGCCAGCATTTGTTTTTTCAGTATTTGTTTTTTGCTCTTTGGATTCCTGTTTTGTCTTAGTAGAAATGCCCTCCAATTCTTTCTCGGCTTTTGCAACGGCTTTTTCCAACAACGGCACCAGAAGATCGTTTACGTCGAATTCCAAGTCGGCCTCGTTGGCGAGCTCCTGGACATTGCGCAACCTTTCGTGCAAAGGTTTCGACAATTTCAATGCTACTGTTTGAAACTCGTTTTTTTTGAGCGGTTTTAAAATACCCATAAGATTTCTTACCTCGTTTTCATAAAGTCGATGTATTCCAGCCAGGCCTCGCCTTTGTCTATCCAATCCATAAATTTTTGGCAGGCGGAAGAGAGAATGTGGGCTTGAAGAATCAGGACAATTTCCTCGATGCGCATGGAATCGGAAAAATCCTGCTCTTCTGCAAGCCGAATTAACTCGCTCGGAAGCACCCCTGCGATTTTTTCATCCCCGTCATCCTCAAGATGAAAGCAAAATCCCTTGTTTTCTTCTACGTTGTCTACCGCGATCAACTCACCGCGATCGCCAACGGAAATAAATTTTTCGGCAGGCTCCCCATTCAAATCAATGAAGACCCGTATCCCGTTGACCCAAATAAGTTGTTTAAATTTTTCATTAAATTCGTGTTGTCTGATCATGGAGCAATCCACTGTGTTGATGACAAGTTAATATCAGCGAGACTGGAAATGGTCGGTGCCGTCGCTACCGGCCATTTTTCCGATCAAAAGCTCGGTCGATAAAAACTCGACCACATCATCAAATTCGCCGCCGGGAAAATTTGGCTGATCCAGCGCAGGCCGCTGGAAATATTGGGCGCCGACTGCATTGCTGTCCTCGTCCCGGTTGGACGCGGATAAGTCAGCTCGCGCTTCGCCATTTCCCTGTGTTCCCCAGTTTCGTTTTCCATGTGAGACAATGACTGCCGCCGCCGATGTGCTCAACGCGATATCTTCGCCTTTCATCGTCCTGGTAGAAATTTGCAGATTGCCCTCGCTGCTGTTATCGACTGCGATAGCGAGGTTTTCCGAAACGGAATAGCTTAAGAGTTGGCCGTAGGGATCCATCCTGGACAGAGAAATCGTGGTCCAAGGCAGGAAACCCCGGCATTGGCCGTTGTCGCCAACACAGCCAGACGCCTCGCTACCATCAAATGCGGAAACCGCAGGCCTGGGCAGACGGCCGTTTTTGATCGCAAACCCGAGGAGAGCGGATTTGGCATCCTTGATCATTTGCTCATTCTGTTTGGCCTGATTGCGCTCAATCATTCGAGATGCAAGCGGAAGACCGAGATCCGCGGTTAAAATCCCAACCACAGCCAGGGCGATTGAAAGTTCTAGTAGGGTAAATCCAAAATTTTTTTCAATCAGCATCAAACAGCTCCTTTGAATTCGACCTGCGGCCAAAACCTCCAGGTTTATGTATGGACTGGGGCATCGATTTGATAATGATTTGTCGTTTCGGGCCTCCATCAACCCTGATTTCGCCAACCTGCCTTTCAATCGGTTTCCCGTTGCGATCAATCGCACTACGCTCTGCGGGCGTAAAAAAAATTTTTGAATGGCTTAGCAAAGATAATATCCCGGTATTCAATTCTCCTTTTCTGACTCCGCCAACCGCCGACGCGGTAGAGGCTACGCCCAACAGCATGACCATCAACAGTCGCAAATGAATTTTTCTCATAACACCCACCAAATAAATTTGAGCTACAACTCAATATCAATGGTGCGGGAAACGATTGCGATGAAAGTGTCCCAACGTGGGACAGTGAGGAATGTTGGCCTATGCCGCAAGCACGAGGGAAATGTTTGCACGCCGTTTTGCAGGATGGGACTATGCCCCCAGGCATGAGCGGAATGGCGCGAACAGAATGTTTCCCAACGTGGGACACATTGGGAAAGGTGAAATATTTAACCCCAGCGTTTTTTGATCGGTAAGTTGGCATCGACATCTTCGTCGGAAGGAAAGACAAGAACATCGTAGCCTTCGCCGCAAGTGCCGCTATCAATCGGCATAGTTGCTGGACGCTTAAAAATTATGCTGGGCGTCCATCCTACAAGTTTTGGGGTGTTCGTGCCGTCCAGAATCTCGGTAAACTTATTTGTAACGCCGGGTATCCAAAGGTTGGCCGTGCCTTTTCGAGGGGGAAATGACATTTTGCATATATCGGCAACGGCGATCTTGACGACAAGGCGAAGAGCGCAGGATTCGGGCTTGAATTCCACAGGATAAGTTGCGAAGGGAACAAACCCGTGGAAATCCGGGCTCAACTTACCATTAAATGATTCGAATCCAATCACATTCCCCGCGGCGTCCTTCTTCTCGCGCTGAGCCTTGAAAATTTCCTTACTCTGGATCAGCTGAGGAATATTCGCCAAGGTGCCAGAGCGCAGAATATCAGAGAGGGTAAGATCCGTCGCCGGGTTCTCGGGGGCGGTAGATCGGAAAAGTACCGGATTCAAAGTGGGAAACAGCACGGACTGAGCAACAACGGGGATTTTATTTCCTGTTTTATCGGTACAGCCATGAGCAATGATGACGTTATTGCTGTTAATTCTTGTTGAATAGACACGCTCTTTTTCAATTGAGGTATGACCAAATGAAACTGACGTGGCCGTACCTGCAATCATCAGGGATGAACTCAAAGCCAGTTTCCGCATTTTCTTTATCATAAGTTTTCCTTTTAAAATCTTGATTTTGATTATCGGATGGTTGAAACGGCCTCGTAAATCGGCAACACCACGCCGCATACCATTGCCACAAACATGCCACCCATGATCAATATCAATACTTGGGGAATACTTCCGACCAAGCTGTCAATCCGCTTTTGTAAACTTTTTGAAAGAAGAGTTTCGGCACGAGAAAAGGCCGCGCCCAACGTACCGGATTTTTCCCCGGTTCGCACTATTCGAAGAGTTGGCCCTGGCAGCAGCCCTGATTCATCGAGTACATCGCTCAAACCCCTACCGGAGTGCAGGCCTGTGTTGGCGCGATCGAGGGCGTTTTTTACCGAGGAATCCACGGCAATCCCCGCATATAATGCCATTGCACCGGTGAGC
>Ga0208509_1000482_pt1 | contig 14345 bp, 12 predicted proteins | sample LakWasMeta7_HOW4_2_FD_183857 | JGI IMG/M metagenome (GOLD analysis project Ga0208509, IMG submission 183857) | Freshwater sediment methanotrophic microbial communities from Lake Washington under simulated oxygen tension - Sediment Metagenome... | ecosystem: Environmental > Aquatic > Freshwater >...
GGCTTTTGCCATTACGCGCATTGCCACTGGAATTAGTGACGGGTTCATGCTTGGCATGGCCCAGATGTTCGGTCATTTCAGCTTCCAACGCACGTTCAACCAGCGCCTTGTTCAATTGCTTCAACAGGCCGTTTTCGCCAATCAGGTCTTCGGGTTTTTGATAGTTCGATAAGCACCCCTCAAAAAGTCAGCTTGTATAAGTTGCCGAACCCTTCCCCAATTTCGTCGATGGCCCGTTCCAGCTCATCCGGCGTATACAGTTTGAATTTGAGCCATTCGTATTTCATCTTGTGCCAAAGCAATTCAATCCGGTTCAATTCGGGGCTGTAAGGCGGCAGGAAATAAAACCGCATGCCCTTTTCTTCCAATAAGTCCCAGTAAGGTTTCAGTTTTTTGGCGGTGTGGATGGACGCATTGTCCAGGATCACCACCAAAGGCTTGCTGACTTTATCCAGCATGGCCATCAAGAAGGCAAAGAACCACAACCCATTGATGCTCTGCCACAGTCGCAAGGCATTGCTTTTATTGATTCCACGCCATTAGCCGTTTGTAAAAACATCCGCATCCCTCGACATAAGACCTTTAAAGGGCAAGCTGGGCGCGGCAAGTCCTCCACAGGCTGGTTTTATGGTTTCAAGTTGCACCTGGTCGTCAACGACCAAGGTGAAATCCTGTCTTTTTGCGTGACGCCTGGTAATGTCGATGACCGAAAACGGGTGCTGACACTGACCAAGTCCTTGGTTGGCAAGCTGTTTGGCGACCGCGGCTATATTTCCAAAAAGCTGGCCAGGCAATTGGCGGAGCGCAATATTAAATTGGTGACAACCTTGAAGAAAAACATGAAAAATCAATATATTGACGCATTTGATAAAGTGCTGCTGAGTAAACGCAGCATCATCGAGACCATCAATGACCAGCTAAAAAATATTTTTGATCTCGAGCATTCCCGTCATCGCTCTTTGCACAATTACTTGGCGAATATCGTGGCGTGCTTAGTCGCTTACTCATACCAAGAAAAAAAGCCTGCGCTTAATTTGAGGGACGCTGATTTACTGCCTTTTGTCGTAAACGCTTAAACCGAACTCAGGTTATTGTAGGGAACCTCTAAAAATACCCCATAAAAGGTAAAATATGGCAAGCCAACCCAGCTTCGGAAACAAGCCATGAGCACCCAGCAAGACGACCTTTTCAGTTCCCTGTTTGAACATCGCGACCAGCGCATCGACCGGTTGGGGAACCCGCTTGTGGAACTGGACGCGAATGTCGACTGGGAAGCCTTTCGGCCGCTGTTATCGAACTCGAACCAAGGCGCGCAAATCGCCAGCGGGACGTAAGCCCCTTGATGTTGTGCTCATGTTCAAATCCCTGGTGCTGGCCAGCCTCTACAATCTCAGCGACGAACAGTTGGAATTCCAGATCGAGGACCGCCGCAGCTTCCAGCGCTTCATTGGCCTGTCGGATGCCAAGCATGCTCCGGATCGCAACAGCTTCTGGCTGTTCCGGGAGTCGCTGAAAGACCTCAAGTTAACCGAAACGCTGTTCAACGAATTCAATCGCCAGCTTGAGCGTGCGGGACTGATCGCACGTAAAGGCCAACTGGTGGATGCCAGCTTCGTCAAGGCGCCTGTGCAGCGCAACACGCCGGACGAAAACGCTCACATCAAGGCGGGCGAAGCGCCCGACGACTGGCCCGAGAATAAACGCCGCCAGAAGGACACCGAAGCCCGTTGGACGAAGAAAGGCGGCAAAAGCTATTACGGTTACAAAAATCACGTCAACGTCGACAACGCCCATAAGTTGATCAGGAAATACGCCGTCACCGACGCCAGCGTTCATGACTCCAAACAACTGGATAATTTACTGGACCACGGCAACACCAGTCGTGCCGTTTGGGCTGACAGCGCCTATCGCTCCGAAGCCGCCGAAGCGGATTTGAAAACCAGGGGCTACCGCAGCCAGATCCACCGCAAGGGCGCTCGCGGCAAACCATTGACCGCCTGGGAAAAACAAGGCAACAAGACGCGCTCCCAAACCCGCTGCCGGGTCGAGCATGTATTTGCCTGGATAGCCCAATGGGGCGGCAAGGCTGTGCGTTGCATTGGCTTGGCCCGTGCCGAAGTGCGCATCGGCTTCATGAACCTCACCTACAACATGCGGCGGTTTTGCGCTCTGCGCAGGATAACTACGCCTTGAAGAGACAAAACAGGGCTATAAAGCTCTGAAAAACGCAAAAAACCTAAATTTGTGCCTAAAAATTGATCTTAGATGGTGTTTGATGGCTCGAATAATGGGGTTCTGCAATTTTTAGAGGTTCCCTGTAGTAATCGAGCCAGTCGTCCAGGTCTTTTTGCAAGGTCGCCAGATCGTTATACAGGTTCTTACGCAAGGCGACCTGATAAAACTCCTGCAGGATCGTCTTGCGAAAGCGTTCACAGATACCGTTGGTCTGCGGCGATCTGACCTTGGTCTTGCTGTGCTCGATGTCGTTGATTGTCAGGTAGAGTTGGTCATGCGTCTCCGCCCGACCACAATATTCGCTACCCCGATCAGTCAGGATGCGCAGCATCGGCAACTGTTCCTGCTCGAAGAACGGCAACACCTTGTCGTTCAACAGGTCAGCCGCGGTGATCGGGGTCTTGGTGGTATAGAGCTTGGCAAAGGCAACCTTCGAGTAGGTATCAACAAAGGTTTGCTGATACACGCGCCCAACGCCTTTAAAGGTGCCGACATAGAAAGTGTCTTGGGAGCCCAGATAGCCGGGGTGCGCCGTTTCGATTTCTCCGCTGACTTCGTCATCCTGCTGTTTCTTTTCCAGGGCGGCCACCTGCGCTTCAGTCAGAATCAACTCTTGTTTCGCCACTTTCGCTTCCAGGGCTTTCAAACGCGCCTTGAAGTTCGCCAGGCCATGGCGCAACCAGACACTGCGCACGTCGCTGGGCGAGACGAACACGCCGGCCTTGCGCAATTCATTGCTGACCCGGACTTGCCCATGTGCGGGGTAATCCAGGGCATGACTCAGAACCACTCGTTCTGTGGCTTCATCGACACGGTTCTTCAGATTCGGCTGGCGTCGGCTCTTGTCGAACAGGGCATCAATCCTACCCGTCTCGACGGCGGCTTTGTAGCGGTAAAACGTATCCCGCGACAAGCCCATGGTTTTGCAGGCTTTAGACACATTGCCGAGTTCTTCGGCCAAATTTAACAGGCCGACTTTATGTTTGATGATTCTTACGTTATTCTCAAGCATGAGGGTTACCTCGTTCGGTGCGATAAAAAGCAGACACTTCTACCTCACCAGTAACCCTCGCCTTTTTCAAGCGCGGCGTCCGACCAAATCTGAACTATTCCAAATAAAATATCTACAGATTTTTTCTCAAGTGCAAAAATTTCAGGATTATTGCTCGATATGTGTTCGTCAATAAGTAAACGGACATACGTTTCAAATTCACGCTCGTTTGAAAATTTCATGGGTTCCATTATCGGGCGTATTGGGTTGTTATTCCTTATTCCTTGACCACAATATATTCAGCCTTAGTGAAGCCCATGACGATCCTCATGGTTTCCAGACTCACTGTAATGACCCGCTGAAATAGCTTCAGCGGGTAGGAAGGCATCATACATGGTTTCGATTGCCCAATGGTTCGTGTCATTCCAGGTGCGGTTTAATCCGTAATAGAGAGCAGCAAGACTCATAGGAATTCCCCGGCAATTCACCTGAATCTATAGACATTATTTTATCGATGGGTACCATTATTGGATTGACTTGGGCAGAGATTTCTTTTTGAGTGATAATATCGTCACCTGTATTAGAGTAATCATCTACTGTAATTGCCTCTTTTAATAAAGTTGTGATGAAATTCTTTATTTCGGTGGCCAACTGACGGTTGTTATTTACAGCTTCAACTTTGTCAATGTCACCTTCTGGGGTGTATGTGACATGAATAAATCCCAATCCTATTAAGGCAATTCTGCTGGGCTTGCCAAAGCGGTCTTCATACTCGATTTTTAGCAATGTTTTGTTTTGATCTTGAATGCTTAATATACGATCATGACTATCATGAATTATATTAGATTTATAACCGCTAGTGGTTTCAATGCTTTCCAGAAGCCCTTTAGCACTCCAACGGAACATTGAGATTTTTTCAGAAACTGTTTTACCTTTTTCATCAAGACGTATACTTTGCAATTTTCTGATCTTATTGAATTTTACATCGTACGTTAAAGCATACTTATGTGATTTTCCTGATTTGGTTTTAAGTAGACCATTTTGGTAGTAATCAAAAAATATTTCTTCATCTCGATCGTTTCTAGAAATATGAAGTGGTCTACCAGAAAGCTCATCGTAAACAAGTTCATCGACTTTTCCATTAACTGATGTCGCAACCTTATATAAAAACATTCTCCCTAAGTGATTTGCTTTGTAAAAAAATTCATACTTATTATCAGCTACCACTTCGCCACTACAAGTTTTTTTTACTAACGTCCAGTAGTGATTTTGCGGATCGTCTATAGAAAACTGGTAATCGTAATTTTCAATACACCCGGCTCTATCTCTAAAACTTGTAACCCAATCTTTATCCCGGTCATAGACGAGCTCGATGTAGCTCTTATCAGGCCAATTTACCTTAGTTAGGTTATGAAGATCATCATACTTATAAGTATAAACTTTTCCCCAGGTATTTTTTGCAAAAACAAGGTCATCCCCATAAAATTTATACTCAGCATTAAATCCATTTGGTGAGCTGTTAATTGAGGTTATCTTATTATTGTTATTATAGTGAAATACTAAGCGCCTGCCTATATTATCATCGACCGCTGCCAATAACCCAGATTCGTAATGTAAATTTAAATAATTATCTTTGTCTATTTTATTAAAGATAAGATGTCCACTTTTGTCAAAGCGACGATATGAGTCATTTATAAAGCGTTGTTCATAATAATCGCGATTAATCAGAATTGATGTATCCTCGTTAAAGTAAATGTCCCCCTCATGAAACACATCTGCTATTCCTAAATTACGCATCATTTCTATAATGTAGTCGTGATCTAACCTTAGTTTTTTTTTCAGATTATTTATTTTATCTGTACTATAGCCAAATATTATATTAGCTCTATCGGTTATTCTAGCTATAGAAAGTTCAACATCATCAATGCTGTAATTTTTCTTGGTAAATATAGTTTCCTGCCCGTCACCACATTCAACTATTTTAATCGTCCCATCCTGCAATGGGATTAACTTAGTTTCAAAATCAGAACACCAACCAAATCCAAAAATTCCTTTAAACAGGCTGCGACTATTATAACTCCGATCAACTTTTAATTCCCTTCCATTGCCAGGGACAATAATATCCACCCAAGTATGACTATAATTAGCATTCTTCATGTCGACTATGGCTAAAACCGGCGGTGCCACGAGATGGAAGAAAATAAAAATCCATGCTTTTTTCATATGATGATACCCTGGCTGTGCGGCTTACGAGCCGCATCATTATTAAGTCGGTGCAGAATGAAGGCTTTCTAGACGTTTTATTGCTTCAGCACGTATGGGATCCCCATCTTCATACTGCGTTTTTTGAAGCGTGGTTTTATAATAATATTTAGCCTGTTCCGTATCCCGCTTAACTCCACCTGTTCCGCTTTCAAATAACATTCCCATAGCTAAAGTGCCTGCTTGAGTACCTTGTTCAGCAGCCTGGCTAAACCAATAGGCGGCGGTTTCGTCAGCGTGGATTTTATCTTCCAATATCAACGAGCCCAATTTGAATTGTGCAATGACATTGCCCTTAGAGGCGGCTCGACGGTACCAGTCCGCTGCCATCTCATAGGATTGGGGCAAATTTGCACCAGCCTCATACCGACTAGCAAGCGTCAACATGCCGCTATCGTCCCCCAGTTCCGCGGCTTTTTGGTACCAAACTAAAGCTTCAGTGGAATTGGCCGCTCCGCCTAGACCTTGCTCAATCATTTCAGCAAGCTGAAAAGCTCCAAAACCCAAACCTTTCTCGGCAGCTTGTCGGTAATAATCGCGGGCTTTGATCCAATCGCGCTCGACGTCCTCACCATCTTTATAAAGGTCCCCTAAATTGGATAAGGCGGCAGGATATCCCTGGCGGGCAGCTTTATCATACCAAGCTCGAGCTTGCGCATAATTCCGCTGACCGGTCAGTTTAGCGTAGTGGTAGCACCAGCCCAACGAATTCTGGACATGGGGCAAGCCAGTTGCCGCCAAAGCAAGATATTCACGGCAAGCCGCCGCTTCGTCCTTGGCCGAGCCTGCCCCATAAGAAATTGCCCTCGCCAATTGGTAACGCGCAAAATCATCACCGGTTTTCGCCGCTTGTTTTAACATTGTCAAACCATGTTGGATATCCTGGACAACCTCATCGCCGCGCATTAAGGCTAAAGCCCGGCGCAGCGTATCGCTTATATTCTTTGGATCGAATTCCTTAAGCGTCCCCTTATAACGTTCCTGACTTGGGGTATGATGTGACTCAAGGACAGTTATGCCAGCCATACTACCTCGCTGGGCAAAGCCTGCCAATATACGTATGGCTAAAGCGTGGGCAGTAGAATCCTCATTGTTACGGTTGCGCAACACTAGGCGTGCCCAATGTAGGGCACGTAAGTCGTCGGAATCAGTTTCGGCCAATTTGGCCAATGCCAACGGATATCCGGCCCATGTGTCTAAGGCCTCATTAAGGCTTTCAACCGAAGCTTTATCAATAAGTTGCCGGAGATGATCCCCTGTTGGTACGGTGCTATGAGGGGAAATCGCTCGGTCCACCGGGTCAGTAAATAACCATTCAAGAAAACGGCGGGCGTCAATGCTGAGATTTTTATCTTTGGTCAACAGCATATACAAATCAATGCGGGCTTTGCTGGGTATGGCTTCCAAGCCGCCCGAAACAACCAAGTGGAATCCGGCAATATTTTCTATAAAATCTGCAAAATCCGACCCGGCTTGCAGCAAGATTGGAAATTCCCACTGTTTTGAACCTACAGTAACCCATTGCCCATCTGGACTGAAATTAGCAGAATCGACATCGTTTCCGTAGGTCATGGAGACGGAAACTGGCAAGCCGGTCTTAGCTTCCCATACCCGCGCGGTACCGTCCGCCGCTGCCGTCACAACCCAGCGACTGTCAGGGCTAAATTGTGCTGAATACAGCAATTTGTCATGATGCATGGGTTGCGAGACCGGTTGGCCAGTTTGGGCGTCCCATATCCGTGCCGTTTTATCCCAGGATGCGGTCACTACAGAATGCCCGTCAGAGCTAAATTGGGCAGAAGTAATGTAATCTGTGTGCATCATGGGTGCAGACACGGCTTTGTTAGTCTGCACTTCCCAAACCTTAGCGATATTATTAGAAATTTTTACTTGCCTGCGTTTATCTGGACTGAAAAGGCTCGGATTAGAGGTGCCTTGCGACTCAGAATTAGTGGAAACTGCCGGATAAGTTCTAGCATGCCAAATCCAGACGCTTCGATCCGAAACGGTAAGTATCCAGCGACCGCTAGGACTGAAGCGGGCGGTATGGATTAAGTATTGATGGGGTAGTGGGGTAGAAACCGGTAAACCGGTTTCTGCATCCCATATATGGATAGATTTGTCTTTGGTTGTAGTCAAGACCCAACGTTCGTCGGGACTAAATTGGACTGACAAAACAGGTTCTTCATGTTTGATCGGCGGTGAAAATGGATGGCCAGTCATAGCATTCCAAACGCGGGCCGTTTTCCCGGAAATCGTCGCCACCAAGCGCCCGTCCGGACTAAGTTCGGCAACGTCGGCATTGTCCTCAAAAAACACCGGGGGTAAAGCAAGTTGGCCACTGCGCGTATCCCAGCCCATAACAGTTCCGTTGCTGACTGTATACACCCGATAGCCATCTGGGCTGAACGAGGCTGAATGGACAGTATGCTCATGCTTCATAGGCGGAGAAACCAGCTCGCCTGTTTTAGCGTTCCATACCTGGGCATTATTCCCAGAAACAGTCAGTATCGAATGCCCATCCGGGCTAAATTGGGCGCAACTTATAGAGTAATCGTGTTGCATTGGGGCAAAAACTGACTGGCTTGTCTCGATATTCCAAAGTCGGACGGTACCATCCCATGCCGTCGTAAGCAATTGACGACCATCTGGGCTGAACACTAGGGATTCCACTTCGGAATCATGTGGCAGCGGAGAAGAAATAGGTTTTCCGGTGTGGACATCCCACACCTGGGCTGTCTTGTCCCAGGATGCAGTAGCCAGCCAGTGACCATCCGGACTGAATTGCGTAGTACTTATTGTATTTTTATGCTGTACAGGAGGGGAAATAGGTTGTCCTGTTCTAACGTCCAAGACACGTGCCATACTGCCCGACGTTACAGCCAACCAACGTTCGTCAGGACTAAGGCTGGCATTGTCTGTATCATTAGTTAGAAACTCCAACCTGATTGGCACTCGCCCAGACATGAGCAAGGATGCTGCCAGCGTCGCACTAGCCGCATCGCCATTAGTACGCACTGCGCGCGCTAAATAAGCCATGGCTGGGAGAATCCTGCCTTCCTGTACGAGACGCACGCCCTCCTTGAAATCTGCGGCCGCTAGAGTAACGCCCAAGGATTCTTTTTGTTGTTTCGCCAATAAATAATTTCGGTAGGCTGTCCCACCCAAAATTGCGAAACCAATAGTCAAAATCGAAAGCCCTATCATCCATATTATTACGATACGGCGCCTACGCCGTTCTTCGCGCTGATACAGAACATCAAATTTTATATCTATTAAACCCGCAACAATCTTAAGCAAAGCTGAGCGTTTAACTTCTTTAATAGTTAAATCCCCGCGCGACCTGACATCGGCGGCGATAGGCTCGCACGGCGTGCCGTCGGGCAACATTAATAAGGGAGCCGGAAAACTGTCCGACGGTTCGCCGTCGATCAGCAGGGCCAGAATGCGGTCGCCACGCCCCAATTCACGAAACAGCCGAATTTCTTCGCAGATCCAGCGGGATTTCGGCGTTTCTGGCGAGCAGACAACAATTAAATATTCCGATCCGTGTAGGGCTTCCTCAATTTGTCGGCTTAAGCTGGCGGAGGCGGGGATCTCTTCCTCATCGCGAAACAATTTACCAAGCTGTTTAGGATAGCCGAGTTTCTGCAGAGAGTGCGGCGTATGATAAGTTTCAACACTCTCAAAGAGCCATTTCGCCCAGCGTCGATCTACCGGCAAATGGCGGTAACTAATAAAGGCTTTATAGCGGTATAGCGTGGACTGTGTATTATTATCTGACATTGTTGTTCTTATTTCTTGGCAGTCGATTTTAAGTAAAGCAAAAATAACTTTATATTTAAACAGCCATACGTCGCCTTCGGTAATCCTGGAAGAACTTTTTGCGGATCGGATCGTCGGTATCGTTGAGTTTTTGTACGAAGGCTTCGCGCGACATGCCGAACGTCTTAGCTGCCTGGCTTTGATTATATTGGGTCTTTCTTTTCCAGTGCCCTCACCATCATCTTACACTCGAACTGGATTACCGCTTCTTTTAGGCTGATGTCATCCAGGTCGAAAAGGCCGGCATAGTTGCTTCCCTCACCTTGCTCCAGACAATAGCCCAAAGACAGCAATGCTTTAATAACGCCTAGCGACATGATCCGGTCGTATTCTTTTTCGCTATCTGTCAATTTTTCATAGGGCACCAGGCAGGGGTTTTTCTATGTGTGTCATCGCGCGTTGGGCCGAATGTCCAGCCTTCGGCAATACGCTGTTTCGGCCATAGATCATGAGGGTTTTTAGCTAGCAGCGCAGTCAATTCTATAGCATAGAGGGGCAGCACATGAGTCGGAAGAGTTGCTAACGGCTGAGGGACGTAAGTTTCTGAATTGAAATGGCGCACTTTGGGCAAGCATGCCGTGGGCGTAATCATCCTGCTATTTCCTTCATCTTGAGCAACACTTAAATAAGATAATATGTGACGTATTTAGTTATTTAATTCGCGGACGATGCCAGGTCATGGGTAGGATGCAAATGTTCACCTCGATTGGCAGAAAATGCTCAAGCGCTGTCACTGGATTTCTGTTAAAAACTTCCTTTCAACATATCCGGTGGCGCCTCTCACTTCAACCGCGCAACCAAATTCGTCAGCCGCTTCGCGACCTTTGCGTCCTGACCGGCATACCCAACGCCTTCGGCTGGGGGACGATCACGACCAGCCGCTTCCCGCGCGTGACCCCAGTATAGAGCAGGCTCCTTTCCAGCAGCAGGTAATGCGACATGGCCAACGGAATCACCACGACCGGGCATTCCGAGCCCTGGCTTTTATGGATGCTGGTCTCGTAGGCCAGACTGATCTCTTCCAGCTCGTTGAATTCATACTCGACCAGCCGGTCGTCGAACTGGATCTGCAGCAGGTTTTCCTCTAAATCTATCGTCTGCACGCTGCCGATATCGCCGGTGAACATTCAAATGCGTTTTTAAGGTATTATCAACACTTGGAGAGTCATCCATAACGGCATGACTCACAAAGCCCAGTCTTCGGTATTGCCGGGGCAGTTCAAAAAACAGAATCTTGTCATGGAGATTTAAATGAGTACAAGACAAATCCATGTTTTTATCAGTCATGCTTGGTCTTATTCAGGCCACTACGACACCTTAGCCAACTGGATTTTTAACCACAAATGGTGTGTGGGTCAAGCATCTCTTGAATTTCGGGATTATTCTGTTCCAAAGCACGATCCGATACATAATGCGAACAATGATGCTCAGCTACGCCAGGCTCTGTATAATCAGATTTCACGTTCGCATGTAGTCGTTATTCCCACTGGAATGTATGCCAATTACAGCAAATGGATTCAAAAAGAAATCGATGGCGCGTCCTCCTACGGTAAACCCATCCTAGCCGTAAACCCTTGGGGAGCACAGCGTACCTCGAGCGTTGTAAGCAATGCAGCTACGAAAACGGTTGGCTGGAATAAAGAGACTGTGGTTGGTGGAGTCTGGGATTTATACTAGTATCGCAATCACTTACCGATAAAGAGCAATAAAAAAGCAATATTTTAGAGAATGCTTAGAAGAGCAAACCAATTCAAAAGCAGGAAGTCTTGAAGCGTTCTGGTTGGTGCTCGGCTCGTGATTCTAAATGATAGATATCGGAAAGTGCATATGTAGCCGGCCTATTGATAAATAGTAAAACTAAAAAAATTGAACACGGAGGAAAAGAAATGCTCGACAGTATAAATCAACAGAATACCGTGAGCATGCTTAATCCCATCAAATATTCTTCCGGCTCACTCAGTAGCCGAGCAGCTATTGTCTTTATCCATGGCTTCGGTGGCAACTGGCAGGAAACCTGGCAGAACTTTCCCAGCTACCTCGAAGCCGACAAGCGTTTAGCCAACTGGGACATTTATTCCCTCGGCTATGACACCCATTTACGAATCGATATGATCAAGTTGTGGAGTTCCGATCCTGATCTACAAAAGGTAGCGGTCAAGTTAGCAACGGATGTGCGATTCGGAGCGCTCAAGGATTATGGCAGTTTGGCACTGGTGGCCCACAGTATGGGAGGATTGGTCACGCAGCGAGCTTTGCTCGACAGTACGGAACTCCGTGACAAAGTGAGCCACGTGTTCCTGTTCGGCACGCCCAGCGGGGGGCTAAGTAAGGCTTCGCTGGTCCGGCGACTCAAGCCTCAGTTACAAGATATGGCTCAGGATAGCCTCTTTATCTGCCGGTTGCGGGAGGAATGGGACACACACTTCAGCAAGACGCAGGGCAAATCACTGCCTTTTGCTTTTTCGACAGTGGCCGGATTGCGCGATGAATTTGTACCCTATGAGTCTTCGGTGGGGCCGTTTTCGGAGGATGCCTATCCGGGTTGTCATTTCGTGGTGCCTGGGGATCATCTGGAGATTGTCAAGCCGAGCTCGGCCGCCTCTGAGAGTGTCCAATTGGTGGTGAACCGACTGACAGGCGATATCCCTTGTTCCGAGATATGGAATTCGGCGCGGGTCGCTGTTGAGTCCCGGGATTTTTACCGCGCTATAGCCCTATTGTTACCCCGAGTAAGCGAGCTGGATCAAGAGGGGCTCGTCCAACTAGCCCTCAGCCTGGAGGGAGTTGGGCAGCAGGAGAAGGCGATAGAGTTGTTACAGCAGCACGGTCAGTCGGATACAGATGCGATGGGGGTACTGGCCGGGCGGCTCAAGCGGCGATGGTTGTTGAACCGGATAGCGGCCGATGGTGAAACCGCCCGTCAGCTATATATAAAAGCACTAAAGAAAGTCCTTGCCCCAAAGAATAAAAATTATGCCCAAGCCTATTACCATGCAATCAATGTCGCTTTTTTCCAGCTGGCTGCCGACCGCCAACGTAAATCCGCCCAAGGCACTGCACAAAGAGCACTGAAATATTGCGAAAAAGCCAAGACCAGCGAATTGGCCAGTGACCGCAGGTGGCGTTTGGCCACTGAAGGAGAAGCTCTCCTTCATCTAAACCAAACTGTGGAGGCCTGTGCACGCTACCAACAAGCCATTGCGCCCGAGCAAGGTGCTACGCCGAGGGAGATCGAATCCATGTATCGTCAGGCTCTCTACCTCAGCCGGGAAATCGGCGACAAAGCCATGTGTCGGGCGCTAACTCTACTTTTCCGTAACGAGGATACCGAATGAAACCCCTGTGTTTTGTATTGATGCCTTTCGGCAAGAAGACGATTCCTTCCGGTCAGACGGTGGATTTCGACGCAGTTTACAATAACCTCATCAGGCCCGGCATTGAGGCGGCCGATATGGAACCCCTACGGGCAGATGAGGAGGTTGTGGGCGGAATGATCCACAAACCGATGTATGAGCGGCTAATCTTGTGCGATTTTGCGGTGGCGGATCTGACCGGAGCCAACGCCAACGTCTTCTATGAGTTGGGGTTGCGCCACGGGGTGCGACCGGCGACTACGGTAATGCTGTTTGGCGAGCATGGTCCACTGCCTTTCGATGTGGCGCCGCTCAGAACGATCCGCTATATCTTGGGCGCCGACGGTACCCCAGAGGATGCGGTCGTGTGTGCAGCGAATGTGACCCGATTTCTCAATGAGGCTCGATGCTGTAAAGACGATCTACCTAAGGACAGCCCCTTGTTCCAGTTAGTGGATGGTTATAAGGCCCCCGACATTTCCCGACTGAAAACCGATGTGTTTCGTAATCGGGCCCAGTACGCGGTGGACGCCCGCAAGAAATTGGCGGATGCGCGGCGAGTAGGTAAAGCGGCGATTGAGAAGAAAAATCCAGAGGCGGCGTTCAAGGCAATCCGAGACGCTGCTCTTAGCTTGGGTGATCTGTCCGTGATTGAGTCGGGGGTCTTGATCGACCTCTTGCTTTCATTTCGATCCGTCAATGACTTTCAGTCGATGGTCGATCTGGTGGGCGACATGCCTAAACCTTTAGCCCGCAGTATCCTGGTCCAGGAGCAATACGGTTTCGCCCTTAACCGTTTAAAACAACGAGAGGAAGCTGAAGCTGTTTTGAAGGACCTCATCGCTAGCTATGGACCGAGCAGTGAAACGAATGGCTTACTGGGGCGAGTGTATAAGGATCGCTGGGAGGAGGCGTCAAAAGAAGGAAACGAGCTCGCCACCCAAGGCTGGCTCCATCTGGCCATCGAGACCTATCTGCAGGGTTTTGAGGCTGATTGGCGGGATGCATACCCGGGTATTAATGCGGTGACATTGATGGAATTAACCAATCCGCCAGATCCTCGGCGCCTCGAACTCCTCCCTGTCGTTACCTATTCAGTGAAACGCCGCCTTGCCAAGGGAGCACCGGACTATTGGGATCATGCTACCTTATTAGAATTGGCGGTGTTGGCCAAAGACGAAACCGCTGCGAAGAGTACGGCTGCCAAAGCCCTTGCCACAGTACGAGAGCCTTGGGAGCCTGAAACCACGGCCCGTAACCTGAGACTAATTCGCGAGGCTCGGTCAAAGCATGGCAAAATCGAAAATTGGGCAGATCAAATTGAGAGTGAGCTATGGAAGCGAGCGGGTAAAGGCTAAAGTTAGCCAAGTTTGTATAGTGTCTAAAAGAAATTATAGAGCTCATGATTTACCGCTTTGGGCTCAACAAGTGAACTAATGCTATCGGTCGAGGCTGTGTCAAAACGCGTAGCGGAATCCGTAAATTCTTACAGTCTAGTGGCCCCCTCAGCGAATATTCCTTTAAGAAGTACTTACAAAGCTTTTACGATACGTAAGCTCTTAACAAAAAATCGTCTGGTGTTTAGAATGTAAAGATTTATGAAGCCAGCCAAGGAAGGAAATGCGAGTTGTCCGTGTTGAACTGACCGATACCGATCGGGAGTTGCTCGAAATCATCGT
>Ga0208509_1000484_pt1 | contig 14324 bp, 15 predicted proteins | sample LakWasMeta7_HOW4_2_FD_183857 | JGI IMG/M metagenome (GOLD analysis project Ga0208509, IMG submission 183857) | Freshwater sediment methanotrophic microbial communities from Lake Washington under simulated oxygen tension - Sediment Metagenome... | ecosystem: Environmental > Aquatic > Freshwater >...
CATTCGGGTTTCAGGAGATTCCATGAAAGAGGCCAATCTCTCTGATGGAGATCTCGTTGTTGTTGATCGCTCAAAAAAACCGGCCAACGGCTCAATCATCGTCGCCGTCGTTAATTCTGATTTCATGATAAAAATTTTTCACCGCAGAGGTAATCGTGTCTATTTGCTTCCGAGAAATTTTACTCCGGGGCGCGCGGGAGATTTCAGAAAACCAATTGAAGTGCATCCCGATGATGATTTTCAAGTATGGGGGGTTGTGAATTTTATCATTCACAACGCGAAAGTTTATGATCGCTCTGGTTGATTGCGACTCTTTCTTTGTTTCGTGCGAACGCGTTTTTGATCCGAAGCTGAAGACTAAACCCGTCGTCGTTCTCTCCAATAATGATGGCTGTATCGTCAGCCGCTCCAAAGAAGCAAAAGCTCTCGGACTCAAAATGAGTGCGCCTTATTTTGAAATCAAGGATGAATTTGAAAAGAGAGGCGGTGTCGCTTTTTCTTCAAACTTTACCCTGTATGCGGATATGTCTTCGCGGGTAATGGAAATTCTGGCCGAGTTCACGCTCGAAATTGAAATTTATTCTATCGACGAAGCCTTCCTCGATCTCACTGATTTTCCGGAAGAAAAACTGGAAGAACTTTGCATTCACTATCGCAGGCGCATCCTCAAAGAAGTGGGCATTCCCGTTTCCATCGGCGTCGACAAGACTAAGGTTCTGGCGAAAATTGCGACGAGTTTTGCCAAAAAAAGCAGAAGCGGCGTTTTCATTGTTAAAGGCGATGACCACAGAAGAAAAATTCTGGAAACGTACCCCGTGGAAGACATTTGGGGCATCGGCCATGCTTCGGCCCTGAAACTCAATCTGCTCAGAATAAAAACGGCAGCACAGTTTGCAGCAGCGGCCGATACCACTATTCAAAAAACGCTGACGATTGTAGGTCTTCGTATTCAGCATGAACTCAGAGGTATCCGTTGTCTCGATATCAATGAGCAAAGAGAAAAAAGAAAACAAATTGTTGTTTCGAGAACTCTCGATCACGATGTTTGGAGTAAAGACGAACTCGCCAAGCACCTGGCCGATCACGTGTTCAGAGCGAGTGAAAAACTGCGCGATGACGGACTCATCTGCTATCACCTTTCTTTGTATATCATCACCAATCGTTTTAAAGAAATTCCTCAGTACTACGGCAGCGGCCAGGGCGCCTTTAATCAGGGGGAAGAGGCCCCCCACGTCATGATTAAGAAGGCCCTTCAAATCCTGGACGAAATTTACCGTGACGGATACGGCTATAAAAAATGCGGAGTTCTTCTCTCCGATTTGCGCCCTAAAGGAGAGCGCCAGCTTTCACTCATTGAAAATGACTTCCTGGAGACGGAAAAAGTGACCCAGGTGATCGATGCTATCAATAAGAAATTCGGCCCTCATTCCATCAAAGTCTTAAGTTGCAACCAAAAAAGAAAGAATGCTCTTCAGACCCGTCTTTCGCCCAATTACACAACTTCCTGGGATGAGCTTCTGTTAATAAAGGTTTAACGATTTTCCTCTTAAATTCCGTTTCGGGAACACCAAAATCCCTTGTGAAAACGTCTCGACTGGACTATTAGAGTGAACGAATTTTTATACTTATCAGGGGCCTTTCAATGTCTAAATATCTTTCAATCATGGTGCTCGCCTTATTGTTCGTTGTGAACACAGTAGAGGCAGGTTTTTACCGCGGCCAATACAGACTTGGTCTTTTTAAAGACACAGTTTTCGATGCAACAAAAATCACACACGTCATTGTTGTGGGATCTGCAGTTAAAGAAGATTCAAATCAATTTTTCCAATCCGGAATGTCGCGCGCACAAAGATACAAAGAACTCTACCCGTCTCATCAGATCGTTTTTCTTTCAAGCCCTGAAGTCAGAGGCGCTGCTGATGATGAAGTTTTCAATCAATTTGGAATCTTTGTTGTAAAAGTTGTAAAAGATAATTTCACTGGCGATAAACTAATCAGTGAACTTTCACAATTCGACAAAATTGCGAGTCTTGATTTCTACGGTCACTCTTCTCCGTGGGCATTGAAACTTGGAAAAACAGATTCTGCTTTCGATCCGATAGCCTATGAAAACTCCATTAAAAAATTAAAATCAAAATTTCTTCCTGGCGCCTACATTACTCTCAGCGCTTGCAGTACAGGATTTATCATCGCTCCTGCTCTTTCACGCCTACTAGAGCTTCCAGTGGCCGGATCTTTGACTAGTTCTTTATTTGAAAGAATTGAATCAGATTCAAAATGGTACAAAGAAGACGACTGGACACGCGAAAACTATATTGATCGCAATGACGTGACTTATACAGAACCATTCAACTGCATCGACGGCTACTGCTGGAGAATGAAGCCATCACGTTACAGCTACTCTTCATATTGGGGAGTTTTTGACAGCGGCCTTTCGTTTTATAAATTTTTCTGTGATTTCGATAACAGCGACAAACGCTGCGAAAAGGCCATGGCGAAATCACTCATCGCTTTCCCGTCTGTAAAACCGCTGACAGAAAATTCAACTGAACAGGAATTCAAGGACGTTGCTTTTGATTGGCTTTGCTCAACTGCAAAAGACAAAAACTATTATAAAAACTGCGTGAATGGAATTACATCTGCGGTTGCCCGTGGTGATCTCGTGTTTAAATCTCATCCTGGAAATGAACTTGTTTGTGATTTTAAAGGATGTGAAGCAAAGATTACGTGCAAAGGGAAAATCTTCGGCAATGGTCCTAAAGGCGGCACTTGTAAAATTGATTTCACTCCGAATGAAGCACCAATCAACGCTGCAAGAGAATTTACAAGCCTGATGACTGGATTCAAACTTTTGAATTCAAAATAAAAAGCGGTTTCATTTTTTTACCGACCGCTATCATTCTTCTTTCTACGAGCTCGTACTCCCGAATCATCCCCGGAGTTTCGAGAAAAGTGACGAGCTCGATTTCATCAGTATGAGGGCAGAGAATCAGACGCTTTGCTTTTAACTTCTCTTCATCCTGCAATCCTTTCAGAATGTTTTTCATTGTGAGCCCACCGACTCCCGCTATCAGACAATTGCCTTTCACTTCGCGATCTATATTCTGCCCCGCTGTCGAATAGAAAAAATAAGGAACCATCCGGTACTCAGGACCGAGATTGTAAACCTGTTCTTCCAGATTTTTCATAACGTGAGGTAACTGATCAACAAGATGAATTTCAGTAAAATTTCCGGTTTTAGCTGCCCCGATACCGGCATGACCGTGATCACAGCAAATATCCCAGAAAGGCATTCCGGGAAGTGCAAGAGAAATAAATAAATCCATTCTCCTGGAAATTTTTATCGAACTTTTAATCATAGGAGCTGTAAAGATACATGAAAGAGAAGATAGATGAAAGATTAAAGAAAGAGCTACTGTAACTGGCTGGGTCCACTGGTTCTCGGGATTTTACTCTCCGGCAGTTGACTCATCAGACTTATGCATTCTTTTTTATCAAGCATATCCCGGCATTGTTTCAAAACGCGTTTACGGCAGAGCCTTTGATTACCGGAAAACTTGAGCAGACATTCACTGCGAAGACTTTCTAAACGGGCCATATTGATTTGCTTTACCTTATCGGCATTTGTTTGCGATTGAGCGGATAAAGACAGAAGAAATAAAAATGGTATTAGCTTGCTCATAAGTCCTCACTGACGAAAAACTGAGTTCATTATTCATCAGCTTCGGACTTAAGAAAAATAGAAAAAAACTATCTTACACAACACTCGACGCTAACTGATTTTCCGCCAGTGACCGATCCAGTTTTTTTAAATTCCTGAATGGATTCAAGTGTTGACGTAGCAATATTTGAGAGGGCCTCTCTGGTTAAAAAGGCCTGATGAGAAGTAATGAGTACATTGGGAAAAGTTAAAAGCCTTGCAAGAACTTCATCCTTCAGCATTTTGTCAGAGAGATCCTGAAAAAAGACGCTTTCTTCTTCCTCATAAACATCGAGGGCCGCGCCACCGACTTTTTCATCCATTAAAGCTTCAATCAACGCGCGCGCATCGATCAAGGCTCCGCGACCTGTGTTGATGATATAGACTCCATCTTTCATCAGTGAAAACATTTCCTTATTGATCAAATGATAGGTTTTTGGATTGAGAGGTATATTTAACGAGAGAACATCTGCATTCTTACAAACTTCGGCAAGCGGAAGGAATTTTACGTTCGGATTTTTTTTCAATTCTTCATCTTCGTGAAGATCATGAATGTATACCTGGCATCCAAAGCTTAGCATGATGTTTGCGAAGATCTTTCCAATTTTTCCCGCTCCGATGATTCCAATCGTTTTACCATGAAGATCGAAACCAACAAGACCATCAAGAGAAAAGTTATGATCTCTCACGCGCGAATAAGCTCGGTGAATTTTTCTATTCAGTGAAAGAAGCAGCCCCGCTGTAAATTCGGCCACAGCGTAAGGTGAATAGCCGGGAACAATACAGACTTTTATTCCGGCCTTCTCACAGGCCTCAAGGTCGACCTGATTAAAACCTGCACAACGTAGCGCTATTAGTTTTACCCCGCCGGTCTTTAATTCAGCAATGCAGTCAGCATCCAGTTTATCGTTCACGAAGCAACAGACGATTTCATGGCCATGGGCCAGACCGGCCGTGATCTTGTTCAATCGCGTTTCAAAGAAATCAATTGGAAAATTGAATCTTTTATTCGTTTCAAGAAACATTTCTTTGTCAAATTGATGAGTGTCAAAAAAAGCTATTTTCATGGCCGTAGTATGCCAGAAAAATCATGGGCCCACAATGATCATTTAGTTTTTCTGAATGTAACGATAAGAAATTCTGTTAGTCACAAGTGGCCTTGAAAAAGCTTTAGTGAAAATGAAGAATTGTGGTCATGAAGATGAAATCAATTTGGAACACAATTACAGAACAAACAACCTTCTCCTCCCTAAAAGGCAATGCCCATGCGGATGTTGTCGTCATAGGTGGTGGTATTACCGGGCTTACGACAGCAGAACTTCTTATTGAGAAGGGGTTCAACGTCATCTTGCTCGAAGGGAAGAATATATGCGGCAGCAATACATCCAACAGCACGGGCAATTTGTACGTGACAATTGATAAAAACTTCGCCGAGATTATAAGCAAATATGACAAAAAAGTAGTGACTCAAATTCTCGATGCTAGAAGAGCAGGTCTCGAATTAATTCAGACGAATATTAAAAAATATTCTATTGATTGCGATCTGGAAATTGTTCCCTGGCATCTCTATGCTGCGACAAAAGATCTTGAAGATAAGATCGACGATGAATTCTCTACATTATCGGAACTGGGGTTGAACGTGAGACGTGGACCCATGGATAATGTTCCCTATCCGGTTCAGTCGGCAGTCATTCTGGATTATCAGATGCAATTTCATCCTATGAAATACGGCCAGGGACTTGCTCGCGGAATAATGGATCACTGCCGAATTTATGAAAACTCTCCAGTCATTCACATTCAAGAAGAAAAAGATTTCAGCATTGTCCTGACACCATTTGGAAAAATAACGACCAAGTATGTTGTCCATGCGACTCACACACCAAAAGGTGTGATGGGGGTCCATACTTTGCTGGGACCTTATCGAGAATATGGTATTGCATTTAAATTAAGAAACAGCACTCATCCGGCCGGAATTTTCTGGGGATACTACGATGAGAAAGAGCATATCTCTACCAGACGATATACACTCGACGGTGAAACCTACATGATGGTCATGGGCGGAGCTCATAAAGTCGGCCAGGACAGTTCAAAGGAAAAATTACGGTTTCTGGAAAACTTTGCCAGAACATATTTTGACTTTAGTGAAGTCGAATATGAATGGGGAGGTCAACATTATCGACCTGCTGATTTTCTCCCTTATATCGGGCGGACTCATCACGAGACAACTTTTGCGGCCACCGGTTTTTCCACAGATGGGCTTACCTGGGGTACTGTTTCCGCAAAAATTATCTGTAATGAAATGACGAATGTGGTTACACCTTTTGCAAAACCATTTGAGTACAAACGTTTCACTCCACTTAAATCTGCAAAAAATTTCGTCAAAGAGAACATCAATGTCATTGGCCAGTATTTAAAAGATTTACCGGGCAATCACGATGCTAAAACATTTGCAGAAGTGCCGGTGAATGACGGAAAAATAGTCGAGGCCGATGGACAAAAGCTTGCCGTTCATCGAGATGCCGCCAATCAGCTTCATGTTTGCTCCGCAGTCTGCACGCACCTTGAATGTATTGTGAAATGGAATGATGCTGAAAAGTCCTGGGACTGCCCATGTCACGGCAGCCGTTTCGGTATTGACGGCGACATTCTCGAAGGACCTGCTACTCAAAATTTAGATAGTATTGTCATTGAAGGACATCATGTTGTCCTTAAGGAATCACCATGGACATCGCATCCGCAGTCTTAATTGCTCTGGGGGCCGTTCTCGGAGTTTTGATGCTCGTCAATTTACTGAAGGGCCATCATATCCCGAAAGCGCTGACCTTTATTCACGGCGGACTGGTCGTGACTGGTCTGCTTCTTCTTATTCTCTTTAATCTGAATTTTCCCGAACATGCCAACTGGATAAGTGTTGGCCTTTTTGGAGTGGCCGCTCTGGGTGGGATCTACATTCTGTATCACGATATTAAACATGAAAAAGTTCCTCTTACGGTCGTCTTCATTCACGGTACTGTTGCCGTGAGTGCCTATGCACTACTCATTTACCGGATAACACAATTTCACGGTTCAGCCTAAATAAGGGAGTTTTTATGAGTGATAACAAATCAAAGAAAAGACCACTTGATGCTTTCAAGATTAACGTCAATGAAGAATACGAGCTTCACTACTGGAGTAAAACTCTGAAAGTTTCACCGGATGAATTAAGAGAAGCCGTTGATAAAGTTGGACCACAGGCCTCTAAGGTCAGACAATATTTTCACAAAGAATAATTATCGGACAACAATCACGCCCAGATTGTTTCGTTCTTCTTTTAATTTTTCTCTTAGGTCTAAGTTCAGAACTCGAACTGTATTTTTGTCGTAAATCATCATTTGATAAAGATCCGGTCTCACATTATCAAGATAGAATTTTCCGTTTCTTCCGGTAAAGAACGAAATTTCTGCACCGGTTCCCATATTGACTATTTTTCCGCCTGCTAGCGAATAAGGCATGCCATTTTCATTAACAAGAATCCCTTCTGCCATTTTAGTGATTGCACTTCCGATTTTGAGAAGGCTTCCACGTTTGTATTTTGTCATGACCTGATAACCTTTATTGGAAAGGCCAAGGCTTTTATTGTCATCAGAAATAACATTCACACTTTTTGAAACGTAAGGCTGAACGGAAGTCAAAGTTGCGCTATTATCTGCAAATAAATAGGCTTCATGATTTTCTTCATCCCCATTGACGATAAGTGGTTCTTTCAAAGCGTTGTCAACAACAATGAATGACTGTTGAATTTTCTGTCCGAGTGAAAAAGAAGTCCCGGCAAAAGCGAGTGAACCAGATGGATTGATAAAATATGATTTTGTCTCAGTGGCCTTGGAATAATCAAAAGAGCCCATCACTTCGAATTTCTGATTGTTGTAATAGCCCGAGAGCCCGCCGGATTTCTTACTATTTTCTTCACCGATTCTGGCCCTGAAAATTTTATTCTCTACAGGCTTATTGGCGTTATAAGTGAATTCGACCTGACCATTTTGAACATCTTCTGATTTTCCGTATGTAGTAATAATATTTTTCTTACCATCGCTGAAATTATAGGAAAGCTGGAAAAGAATGGCGTCTGTTTCTTTTCTCGTTGCTTTTTGATCATAAGTTCTCTGGAAGGTAGAGTTGATGAACAGACCATTTTTAAAATTCTTATTCAAACCGACTGTAATCTGTTCTTTGTTCATCTTATTTAAATCGAGCGAGTACAAGCTTGCCGAGATCAAACCGGCAATAGTCTCTGTTAAATTTTGATTGTAACTCAAAGTTAAAATATGCCTCTGTGTATTTTCTGAGAAGATTTCGTTGAAAGTATTAAGGAGATATTTTGGAGACTGGTACTCATAAGACAATGCCAGCCTTTTAATTTTTTCATTTACTCCACAAGGGCAAGTCCAGAAATAAGACAGCTTAGCTCCTAGGCCATAATCTTCGTTGCGGGCATTGGAAAAAGAAAGATTGTTGACGAAAAGCCCGCGCGCTGTGGCCAGCTGATTTTCCGGCCCCAGATTATAAAAGTTTCTTTTAAATTCTCCATTGATTCCTGTCGTCCAGTTTGTTGTCATACCAAGGCGGTGATAAAAACTACCAACGGGAACCGAAGTATACTCTGGTCCGGCCACTCCAGGCTTTGCATAGGTGCCGATGGCATAATCAAAATCGTGGACTCCGCTTTTCAACATCGACTCACTACTAGTCTGCTGAAATAAAACGTAGCGTTTTTTACCGGCATTATCTGAAATGCGGATGATAATGTGATTGATTCCCTGAGAGACCGGAAGATCCTCGAGCAAATGTTTACCCGGTTCAAGAGAAAGTGTCTGGATTAAAAAACCGTTGATAAAAATTTCTACGGTCGAAGGTGTTTCAAGATAAATCTCCCTCTCTCCCCGGGCCGTGACAATTTGATAAGGATCAATTTCAAATTGCTTTGAAACTCTGAACCCTAAAAGCTGATTGGGAGATTGAAAGACTCTGGGAGAATAGGACACATCTCCAGCGCTCAGACGAAGCTTCAGTGATTCAAAATCCTTTGAGACCAGAGAATTGGATCTCGTCCATGTTTTATCAGCTTGAAGCTGATGATGACTTTCAAAATTGACCGACATTATATTGAGGTTTGGATCAAGAGAACCTAAAAGAGACTGGTCGAGTGCAACTAATTTTTTTTGAATGTAATTCTTGGTGAAAGAATAATTTAGAAAACCTGAAACCGGTGCCGGGGTTACGTTAACTTCCGGTTGATTATAATTGTATTCGTTCAGAGAAATACGCTTTGGATTCAAGAAAAGCTCAGATGTTCGCAAGTCGAGCTTAAACGTCGAAGGATCAAGAATCAATTCGAACCCAAAAGCATTAAGGTCATTTTTAGTAATGAGTGATTTCTCTCCAAATTTCTCTTCAAACTCTTTGTATTTTTGCTCGATCAGAAATGTCTTCATCAGTCGTGCGAAGCTTTTTCCATCCGCGCTTTCAAAATCTTTTTCATTAATATACGCTGAAAATTCTCCCACATAGACCAGGCCATTGTACAAGGAAAGAGTCGCTCTTTGCGAGCGAGATAATTGACTTTTAAAAGCACTCAGATCTTTGAGTGATTGGGCCTGAACTGATGATGAGCTCACAACCAGAAAAAGAAAAAATAAAGAAAATCTTATCATTGAGATGTCAGCGTAAAAGTTAAATAATCCTGATAAGTCCCGGCCTTCCATACAGATGCACTTACGCCTGTGTACGAAATATTCACGTTACCTATCTGAGTTGTTGTTGTTAATAATGTGGCGCTTGAGCTGGAAGCAACAGTCACCGGAGTGGTTGTCGGTGAAACAGAAGTGCCATTAAAAGTTATTGTATAATCAATTTTTTCGTTGGCCGCAGGTGCTGATGCATACTGAGTATTACGCAATTGACGTGAGTAAGCACTTGCCAGTTGAAGAACATATCCATTCTGACAATTGGCCGTAATACTGACTGTCCCGACATTTAAATTTGACTGCGAGACAGATAAAGGAAGATTTGAAGCTGAGGCCGTTGGAGTCACATTCAAAGTGATTGTGTCGGCAACGACAGCAGAGGTAACGGTCAGCGTTTTTGTAATGGTGGTTGCACCGGATAAACTATACCAGTTCAAGGTAAGGGTATCTGTGTAGGTTCCACTGAAAAGACTTGCGGCCGCAGCTCCATTGATGGAAAACTGGATATTACCTGTCACTGTCACGTTATTATTTGAACCATCAGTGTAACTAAAAAGAACCTGGGTTGCTGTACTATTTATAGTAAGAGTATTTTGAGAGGCAGGTACGGTCGTTGTCACTCCGTAAGTCACTGTGTAGGGAATTGTCGAAGCCGTCGTTGTAGCTCCCTTTGTAACTGCATTGGTGTTGCGAAGACCACCGTACTGGCTTTGGACTCTGAATTCATAATTTTTCGGCTGTCCTTTAGTTCCTGAAGAACCAAGTGTAATGGCGGCCACCGGAAGGTTAGATTGATTCGTCGTCAAATCAAGCGAGGTCGCTGCGGCCTGAGGAGTGATAGTAAATGCATCTACTCCGGCCGCAAAAGCTCTCGGCAAAACCAGAACCGAAAAAAGAAAAAAGAATAAAAGCGTTTTCACGAGTAACCCCATTTTCTGGATTCTATTTTTCGTAAGAGAACTTCCAGTCAAAAGATTCATAGCCTTTTAATTCAGCTGGTCTCGGGATCTTAATCATCAACTTTGAAGAAGCCAGAATATTTTTACCTTCTGCTGCTTCAAGAGTTTTCTTTTCCAACGTTATTTTTTTCTCGGGAAGACCGTTGATAGCCTTGGCCGTCAATTCGATAGATGGTGCTTTAAGAAAAGTGTGTGCTGTTCCTTTATTTGAAAAAAGCAGATTGAGTGTTTTATTATCCTGGGCGCCACTGACAGATTCAAGCACCAGATCTCCGGAAGTTTTATCTGAATTGACATAAATCGATCCCACATAATTAATGAGAATTCTCACAGCTCCGCGATCGGCCGATTTTGCTGAAAACTCAACGGGAACTTCTTCAACGATAATTCTATAAGCTCGCTCAGCAGGCAATGTCTCGCCTCCCTGCCAGGAAATTTTAATTGATTTGGTTTCCTTAGGATCAAGAAGAAACTGAGAAGGAAAGACGGCAATGTCGTTTGTGTCAGGACGTTCTTCTTCGCCGTTCACAAGCTGTTTTCTCTCTGTGACTCTGATGACGATCGGAACAGGAGTCGAGTCTCGATTGATCACCTGGGCAATGGCATGATTAGTTTTACCTGTCGTTGTAAGCGAAAGAGTGATCGGAGAAAATTCAAAAGTCGCATTCGCTTTGCTAGACAAAACACAGACAATCAAAACAAAAAAAGATTGAATGAACCGGATGAATTTTCCCATTAATTTTTTCTCTCTGTTTAAAGCGAACTATACTATCTTTAGTATAGTGACACTTGCAGATATTTCAAAGGAAATTTATGCGGCTGAATTCTTCTCGATACACGTTCATTCACTCCTTCACATTGATTACGTTGATGAGCCTGCTCGCCGGATGCGCGTGCGATTTCCTCGGGCTTGAGCATGTAGTGGATTCAAAAACTCCATTTGAAAAAAGAGCTGACGATGATAAAAAAAATAATCCCTACGCTCCCGGAGGTGAATCAGACACAGAGACTGCCGGAAATTTAAAAACAATTTACTTCGACTATAAAGCCGTCTCTCTCAATAAAGATCAGGAAGCAAACCTCGACAGTAATATTGAAGAACTTATTCGTCATCCTGATATTACTGTAACCTTGTCTTCGCATTCCGATAGTGTCGGCGGACCGGCCTACAATGAAAAACTCAGCTCGGCCCGCGCTCGTTACGTTGTCAATTACATGATCCGAAAAGGCATTGCCGCAAACCGACTCACTGTCAAAATCGTAGGTGTCGCGGACCCGATCGTTTCAGACAACAGTCACCAAATAAAAAGCTACACACAGATTCTTTCTTATAAAAAATTCTTCAACAAAAACCGAAGAATTAATTTTATTATCCGATAAAAATATTCTTACAAGCTTTGGATTGTGAAAGTAATAGTGTCAGTATAAGTCCCCGCTTTTTTCGATGAAGCACTCACGCCTGTATAGCTGATTGAAACGTTCGATGAGACAGCATTATAGTTGCCGCCAGTCGCCTGAGTTTTCACAGTCTGATCCGTTGCTGTCAATGAAACTGCCGTTCCTGCACCATACTTAATTGTATAGGCCACAAATTGAGAAGCATCTGATGAGTGAACGAGCTTACCGGCATTCGATGATTTCGCCAGAATTGAATAACCGTTGGCCGCGTTACTTGTTTCAGAAACAGCTGCCACAACAGTATCAACTGCAGTTGTAGTGAGCACAAGACTTGATGCTGAAGCGTTTGGTGTAACAGCAATTGCAACGTTGTCACCGATACTTCCAGAGAGATTCAAGTTTGCAGACTGAGTGACAGCATAACTTGAAAAAGACATGAGAGTTGACGTTAAAAGAGTGAAAAGAATTTTCGAGTTCAAATTTTTCATAGATTCCCCCTGCAGATTCTTATCTGCTTTCGATAGTAAACGTTATAAAATCCTGATAAGCATTTTGAGCACTGAATTTCAGCGGTACTTTTCTTAAGCTGATTGAAATGTAATTTTCTGCCTGCACTAAAGCACTGCTGGCATTTTTACTGCTGACAGTTTGATTATCATTTGTAAGAGAAATGACAGAACCTTCGCCGTATTTTAAATCATAAGGAATAGATTCTTTTCCATCCGCACTTAAAAATCGTCCATTATTTTCCGAACGTGCTTTAACAACATAGCCATCTGCTGAATTTGAAACTTCGTAAATCGAAGCAACTTGAAACTCTCTCTTGAAACTAAAGAGATCAATTGAGGCCTCGTTATTTGTCTTAATAGAGATGCTCACAAGTTCATTTAAATTTCCACTCACTCTGAAACTGCCGGACTGTGAAACACCTGCGTGGACAGAGACACTTAAAAAAAGACCAAGGAAGGCCAGGAGGATCGCCCCATTTCCTGCTCCTGATTCTTTAAATTCTTTAAGTGAAATCATTTTCATAAATAATTCAGCCTTAATGACCGACCTTTCTTGTTTATTACTTTACGTCATTTTTGGGATAACCTTGAGTTTATTTATCTAATTTTAAAGTAGTTAGACACTCAACCTATTGCTTAACTATTGAAGAGGATTAATGAATTTCATTAAATTCTTTAATGTAAAATATTTTTTAAAGAATTGGGCTTAGGTCCACTACGCGTTCAAATTGATACTTTCTTTGCCCATTTTCTAAGGCTCGAAAGCGTAAAGTTCCTGGTCGGCCGATAAACTTTTGGGCATATGTTTGCGCTTATGATCTATGAATTTTCCGAAGTTAGCTTGGGCACTTCCATTGCAAAGTCTGTCCATGATGAAAAAAGTTTTTAAATTCATTCCCCCATTTATCACAATCTTCTTCTTAATAGTTTTCGCACGCTCGATAACTGGCGAAGCTCAGGCCTCTGCCTTTTCACGAATAAAGGAAGAGAGAATCCATCTCATAGATGGTAACGGAGAAGATCTTACCGTTGGAGTTTCCTCATATAAGAATGAATTTGGTGCTCTCGAAGTGAGAATCGATGCCGGTGGAATGCCAAAACTTCTCGATCGCTTCAATCCGACAATAGCATTCGGAAGAGATTTAAATGATGATCAAAAAATTGATACATGGTTCATTTTGACAAAAAATGGAATTGAGACTGAGTTTGCAGAAGGAAAAGATTCTTTAGGTAGAGATATACTCGCTAAAATTCTTTTCAAGAGAAACCCAACCAGTGCCCGCCTTTATGTAACAACAGCAACAACGACGTTATTAGGTTTTTTTCTTCTTTCAGCAAAAGAATCCACAGACCTCGAGGCCCACTACACTCACGATTGGATCAATCTTGAAGAAATGAAAATAAGACTTGAAAGAGAAATGAATTCTTCTGCTAATACACTTACTCGCGATCAAATTCAGTTTCAATATTCGGTTATTTCTCAGGGCTATAAATCGCTTGCAGATGAGATGGAACATTTCGCTAAGGCCGATTTCTGGAAATGGGCAGGTGCAGATGTTGGTCTTTGGGTGTCCGGTTCTTTTCTTTTTAAAAGTGCCGCTACTTTACTTGTCAAGGCAGGCTCATTCATTACAGAGACAACGGTCTATCTCGCCTTCAAAGAAGAAATTTCAGTTTTTTTAGCAAAAAATATCTCTGTCTTAAAAGAAAAAGGCTCTGCGATTGCAACCAAAATGGGAATTGCAGGAAGTAAGAAAGAAGAAAACGCAGTTCCACTTGCTTTCAAAATGAGTGCATTTAGATTGCGTGCGACAGTTGCTGCAGCCATCACTGCTGATATGGCAAAAAGAAGAATCACAAAAGTTGTGACGGCCGCAGTAAAATGGCCGAAGAAAATTGTGGATGGTGCCCGTTCAGAATGGCACTACATCGCAACAAGTGCAGGAATCCAATTAACGGCCGAAACGACAGCTCATTTCAGTGAAGTCTATGATCCAAACCCTCTGGTCATGGCCAGAAATATTCTGACGAATGA
>Ga0208509_1000485_pt1 | contig 14316 bp, 5 predicted proteins | sample LakWasMeta7_HOW4_2_FD_183857 | JGI IMG/M metagenome (GOLD analysis project Ga0208509, IMG submission 183857) | Freshwater sediment methanotrophic microbial communities from Lake Washington under simulated oxygen tension - Sediment Metagenome... | ecosystem: Environmental > Aquatic > Freshwater >...
GATCAACCAGCACTGCGCGTGGGCCGCCCATCGGCACACTAAAACAACCCGTTCAGTTGCATCCCTCCAGGCTCTTCCTCGTTGGAAATACGCCTGTCTCCAGGCTCATCCGCCATTGGACAGCTCTAAATGTAAACAATCATTTGCAATGGTTGTGGGGCACGATCTTCGCTGCTACATTGCGCCACATTCTCATCCAGTCGGCATGCCCTGGGCCACTGGAATTTCGTAAGAACAAGAGCAGATATTTGGAGGAAGTCATGAAATCTTGTGCGTATGCTTTCGGGTGGCGTTTGGACAGTCTTTGCACCGAAACCCAATACGGAATCGATATTCCTGAATTGCGGGAGTCCACCGTGCGGCCCCTCAACATGGCGCCCTCCTGCAGTCTATCCAGCAACGCCACTGCGTTCGCGTCGAAAGCCACCCCAACTGAAGTGGCACGTATTGTCCAAGCTATCGACTCCATCAAGAATTATGTATCGACTACACAACCCCGCAGACTCGCTGTCCCATGTTGATGGCCGCGAAGCCCCTGCGCTTGCGACCATCACTAGTAACCCTGTACTGCGCGCTCGGCTTTGGCGCGTTTGGTTGCGCCGCGGTCCACGCACAACAACAGCCGGACCCAGCCTCGGAGTTGCGTCGCCAGCAGGAACGCAGTCAATCGTTGGAGAAGCAGCTGAGCGGCAAGGCTCGCGATGTGCAGGGTGATGTTCCGGTTACGGACGCTGCACGTTTGGCAAAGGGTGAAGAACCATGCTTTGTCATCCACGACATCCCCCTAGTCAGCGCCGACCAAAGCGATGACGGCAAGGTCTTTGGTGTCCTGAGTCGGTCACTGGATGGCCCCCACCATGACGACTCACCCATCGGCCAATGCCTGGGCACCCATTCCATTTCGCTTGTTCTGCGCCGTGCCCAAGATGCATTGATTGCCCGTGGCTGGGTCACCAGCCACGTTGCACTGCAGCCGCAAGACCTCTCAAGCGGTACCCTGACCCTCACCGTGGTCCCAGGCCGGATACATGACATCCGCGTTGAGTCCACGGTGCCACGGTCACTTGTCACAGATGTCGGCCTGGCCAACAGCATGGTTCTACGCAAGGGCGACATACTCAACCTGCGCGCTATTGAACAGGCCACCGAGGCCTTCAAGCGCGTCCCCAGTGCCGAAGTGGCTATCAAGATTGCGCCTGCGTCCGGTGCAGCGGCCGAGAGCGACGACAGTGACCTGCTGGTCAGCTACCAGCAAAGCACCCTGGCACGCTTCACCGTCACCCTGGACGACTCTGGCACCAAGGCCTCCGGAAAACACCAGGGCAGTGCAACTTTGTCCCTGGACAACCCCATGGGTCTGAGCGACCTGTTCTACCTCACGTTGAACCACGATGCGCAAGGACGCTCCCATGACTACGGAACCCAGGGCAATGCAGTTCACTACTCCATACCCTACGGCTACTGGAGTTTTGCTGCAACGGCCAACAACAGCCGCTACCACCAGACCGTTGCCGGCCTATCGCAGAACTACACCTACAGCGGCAGCAGCAGCAATGCGGACCTTCAAGCTTCCAATGTTGTCTACCGGGATGCGAGTCGCAAGACCACGCTCAGCGTCAAGGCCTGGCAGCGCAAGAGCAGCAACTTCATTGACGACACCGAAGTCGAAGTCCAGCGCCGCCAAACCGGTGGCTGGGAACTGGGCATTGCGCACAAAGAGTTTGTGGGTGCTGCCACGGTGGAGGGTAAGTTCAATCTCAAGCGCGGGACGGCTGACTTTGGGTCGATTGCGGCACCGGAGGAAGCCTATGGCGAAGGCACATCCAAGTTTGGACTGATGGCCCTGGAGGCCAGCGTTAACTGGCCATTCAAGCTCGCAGGGCAGCAACTGCAGTACAGCGGAACATTACGAGCCCAGGACAGCAACACCCGCTTGACCGCCCAGGACTACTTCTCCATTGGCAGCCGCTACACCGTGCGCGGCTTTGATGGTGAAACCACCCTGGCAGCGGAACACGGCTGGCTGATCCGCAATGACCTGGCAACGCCCCTGGGGGACGGTGCACAACAAATCTACCTTGGTCTGGACTTTGGACGGGTCAGCGGCCCCAGTGGGCAGACATTGCTGGGAACCACGCTGGCCGGAGCGGTCATTGGTGTGCGTGGCAGTTTCAAGAAGCTGCAATACGACGTGTTTGTGGGTGCGCCATTCAAGAAGCCAGAGGGCTTTGCAACGGCCAGCACCACTGCCGGGTTCAGTCTCACGCTGGGACTGTAGCCATGTGGGACATCGAACCCTCCAAACTGTCAAGTCGTCGCAAGCACCATCCATTGATAGTCAATTTGCGCTGCATCAGCATTCCGTACTTCGTGTGCACGCCCTATGGCTATGTGCGTGTCAATGGCTCCTATGTCGAACAGCTGGAGACGGCAACGGTAGAGACCGCCATTAAACGGGCTTTGCGCAGCGACCCCGGAGCGGTTAAGGCATTGAGGTTGCCACCACAGATGCTGACCCCCTTGCTGGTGCCACGCCACCGCAAGAAGAAATCCAGCTATCAGGACACAGCACCCGTGGCCCGTCCTGCCGGTACATCCAGCCCAGCGGTGCTGGTGCGCAAGCGCCGCCACATCGACCCGTCTCTTCGCTCACCTGCATCCGAGATTCAGTACGCCGGCATGCACGTGTCCCAACTTCACCTTAGTTAGTCCGCCCCCATGAACAAGAACTTGTTTGCGACGGATTTAGCTCTTCCTAGTTTTCTAACAAGAGTCTCTCTATGAAGTTCGAAATTACAGCGTTCCGTGGGAGCCCCGAGTTTTCGTTGGAACTCCGGGAGTTTGAGCCCGAGGCGGGCTACGAATCATTCCTGCGTGAAATTTGTAGCTACTTGGGTGAGACATATCTCAACTGCCACCAATGCCCCGAGTCGGGGATTGGGAGCATGACATTCCAGGGGGACAAGATCGGATTCTTTTGGACTGAGTATTCCTTTGGGCTGAGCTTCGACTGTTGCGACCGACAAGTGGCTGAACAGTTGAGGGAGCGATTGCAAGTCTATTTCCACGACAAGAACGGCGCTTATCCGCTTCAACAGTTGGCCAACATTGGTTTGCTGAGTGCTTCCTGCGCATCGAATAGAGTGTAATTTCCATGAACAAGAACCTGCACCGCATCATCTTCAACGCCCGCCGGGGGCAGCGCATGGTCGTGGCCGAAACCGCCAGCACCAGCGGTAAAAGCACCAGCGCCGACACCTGCGTTGGTGCTGGTGCTGGCGCTGGCACAGCAGCCCAAGCGAGCAGCACAAGCAGCTTCACCCTGCCGCCCTGGGCCTTGTTGGTCTGCAGTGCAGCCTTGCTTGGGCAAAACACGGCCTATGCGCAAATCAAGGCCGACCCCAAGGCCCCTGGCAGTCAGCAAGCTACCGTCCTGGTGACATCCAACGGCGTACCCCAGGTCAACATCCAGACCCCCAACGCAGCCGGGGTCAGCCGCAACCTCTTCAGCCAATTCGATGTACCCGCTAATGGCGCAGTCCTGAACAACAGCCGCACCGGTGCCAACACGACTGTGGGCGGCTATGTGCAGGCCAACCCCTGGCTGGCACAAGGGCCAGCGCGCGTCATTCTGGGCGAAGTCACCTCCAGTGCCCCCAGCCAGATCCAGGGCCCCGTGGAAGTGGCCGGCCAACGCGCCGAAGTCGTCATCGCCAACCCCAACGGCATCACGGTCAGTGGCGGCAGCTTCATCAATGCCAGCGGCGTGACCCTGACCACCGGCAAGCCCCTATTGGGCGTAGCCGGGCTGGAGGCCTATCGCATTCAGGGCGGCACCATCACCGTTAACGGCAAGGGTCTGGACACCGGTGGTGCCGACTACACCAACGTCCTGGCCCGCGCCGTACAGGTCAATGCCGGAATCTGGGCCAAGGATTTACGCGTGGTGACCGGCTTCAACACCCTGTCTGCCACGGACCCACGGGTCGTCACCAACGACGGCGTGCTATCGAGCCAGACCAGCGGCATCCAGCAAGCGCCAAACGACGCGGCAAACCCCAAATTAGCAGCCCACGCAGCTGACACATCCAACCCGGATGCCACCCCCGGCTTTGCGCTGGACGTCAGTGCCCTGGGCGGCATGTATGCCGGACGTATCTACCTCATCGGCACCGAGCGCGGCCTGGGCGTGCGCAACGCCGGCACCCTCACTGCCAACGCCGGTGACCTGAGCCTGTCCAACAACGGCTGGCTTGCCAACAGCGGCTCAATCTATGCCAGTGCCAACACCCGCATCACCACTGCAGGTGCCCAAACCCACAGCGGCATCACCGCAGCCCAGGGCAACCTGACCCTTACTGCGACGGGACCCACCGGCAGCATCACGACCACAACCACCTCGGTCGTCTCCAGCGGCCTCAAACCCGATGGGCGCGTCACTGGCAGTACCCAGACCACGCTGGAGGCATCCCAAACCCTGACGGTGGCTGGTACGCTGGCTTCCGGCGGCGACCTGCAAGCCAGCGGGGCCAAGCTTGACATCAGCCAGGCCCACCTCAACGCCGACAGCGCCACCCTGCGCGCCACCGGTGCAGATGGCGACCTACTGACCAACAACGCCCAGATCGCTGTCAAGGGCAGTTTGACCCTGTCCACCCCCCGCACCCTGCGCACCGATGGCGCCACCATCCTCGCCCAAGACCTGCACCTAGCTGCCCACGACCTCTCCAACGTGGGTGGCTCCATCGCCCAGGGCAGCACCAACGACCTGGTGCTCAGCCTGAGCGGCGACCTGGACAACAGTGGTGGTCACATCAGCGCCAACGGAAATGTAGCCATCAACGCCCACACCATTACCAATGCCCGCCAGGGCAGCATCTACTCACCCGGCTACTTGGACATCAACGCCCGGAGCCTTGCCAATGGCGGCAGCCTGTACAGCAAGAGCACAACCACGCTGCGCATTGACACCGACCTCACCAATACGGGAAGCGGCGCACTGATTGCAGCCCAGGGCAATACCGCTGTCAGTGCCGGCAACCTGTTCAACGGAGCCGGTGCGCAAATCGTGGCCGGCCTGTTGCCCGACGGCACTTCCGTTGCACGCACAACCGGCACTTCATCCGACCCCACCCTGAGCCTCACGGCCCGTGACAACCTGGTCAACCAGGGTTACCTCGGCTCCGCAGGCAACGCCAGTTTCAAGGGCTACGACATCTTCCTGGGCGGCGTGGTCAACGTCGTGGGCGATGCCAACCTGCAGGCCCGCAGCATTGGCCTCACCGGCTCGCTGCTGACCGGACGCAACCTGGGCATTGACGCCCAGTCCCAATTGCAGATATCAGGTGCCGCCCAGGTCGGTGGCAATGCCAGCCTTGCCGCCGCCTCGTTTGGCTTAAGCGGCCAGTTCAGCGTATCAGGCGCCCTGGGCCTGCAGGCTGGCACCATCAGCACCTCAACCGGCAGCACACTGTCGGTGGGCCAAAGCGCCACACTGTCGGGCGGACCCAGCATCACCCTGGCTGGCTCAACCAATGTGGGCAACCGTCTGGACCTCTCGGCCAGCCACATCACCCTCACCGGCCCGGTCAACGCCAGCCTCACCGCCATCAAGGGCGACACCATCGACTTCGGCCAGGCACCTGGTGCCCCGCTGAACTGGCATGGCAGCCTGGCCCTGGACATGACCGGCGACGTCACCACCGCCGGTGCCCTGAACGTCTCGGGCGACACCGCCATCAAGAGCGGCGGCATCATCCACATTGGCGGCAACGCCCAAAGCACCTCGGGCCTGACCCTCAACGCCGCGGGCAACGTCCAGGTCGACGGCAGCATCACCGCCCAGCAGGGCGCAGCTGTCACGGCTGGTGGCACCCTGACCACCGGCACCGTGCAGGGCAGCGGCGTCTCGCTGGACGCCCAGAGCATCCAGGTCAGCGGCTCGGTGACGGGTACCGGAACGACCACATCCCCTACCCAACTGCACGCCACCAACGGCATCTCCATCACCGGCAGCCTCACCAGTGCGGGCACCGGTGAAGTGGTCGCCATCACCGGCGGGGCGCTGGACATTGGTGGCGCCACCACCTCGGGCGCCGGTCTGACCCTGCAATCGGGCACCGCTATCCACCTGGGCCAGCAAGCCCAGGCGGTGGGGGCCTTGCATGTGACGGCCGGCACCGACATCACAGCTGACCAGGGCCTGGCTGCGGGCGCCATGGCCATCCAGGCCCAACGCCTGAGCGTCGCCCAGGACATCAAGTCCGGCGGCGTGCTGAGCGCACAGACCACCGGCATCAACGTGGCCGGCAATGTGCTGGCCGGTGGCGACACCCAGCTCAGTGCCAGCACCGCAACCGGTGTACACATCGGTGGTGCCCTGGCCAGCAATGGCACTGTTACTGTACAAAGCGCCGGTGCCCTGCAAGTGGCCACTACCACCCAGGCGGCAGGAACCCTGCAACTCACCGCCCAAGGCATCACCCTGGGTGGCAAGACCACCAGTACCGGCAACAGCGTCATCAATGCCCAGACCGGTGACATGGTCATCTCCGGCCTGGTGGCCAGTGGTGGTTCCCAAAGCCTCATGGGCAACACCATCACCGTGCAAGGCGCCCAGGCTTTGGGGCAAATGACGATTACCGCCACCGGCGGCAAGATTGACTCCACTGGCAGCATCCTGTCCAACACCGGCCTGACTGCAACGGCCACAGGCCCCATCACCGTGCAGGGCAGCATCGCCAGCAATGGCGCAACGACCCTGCAAAGCACCGGTGCGACGGGTGCCATCAGCGCCACAGGCACTATCGGAGCCGGTACTGCCGGACTGCAAGTGGAGTCTGGCACCACCATCACCGCTGCCAACCTGCAAAGCCTGGGCGATGCCGCTCTCAAGAGCGGCTCCAGCGTTACCCTGGGCAACGCCACGGCCCTGGGCAGTTACACCGTCACGGCCGGTGGCAACATCGCGCAGGCGCAAGTGCAGGCCGGTACCGGTTTGTCAGAAACAGCAGGCGGAACTCTGACCCATACCGGTGCCACCCAGGTCCGGGGCGATGTCGTGCTCACCAGCGTTGGCAGCCAGACCTTGGGCAGCGGTAGTGCCAATGGCATTCTGGCCACCGGTGCGCTCACAGCCCGCAGCAGCACCGGCTCCATTGCCGTGGGTGGTGACCTATTGGCCAATGGCACCGTGGCCACCACCGCAACCCAAGGCGCCATCACCGTCGGTGGCAGCCTGGCCACCCAGGGCAATGTCACGGCCCAGGCCCTGAACAGCGTCTCCATCGGCAACAACCTGCAAGGCAATGCCGTTACCCTGACCAGCAATGCAGGTGCCGTGCAGATTGCCGGCAACGTCCAAACCCTCTCCAACCTGGGCCTGGCCGCACAGACTGCCGTCCAGACCGGTGGCACCACACAAGTGGGCGGTACCCTCGCAGCCACCAGCACCACCTCCAGCGTGGCCTTTGCCAAAGACCTGGATGTGGCTGGGGCCACCACCGTGACGGCCGCCAACGGCATCACGCTGGGCGGCAACAGCACGCTGGTTGGCGCTGTCGCCCTGCAAAGCCAGGGCGGCACCGTGCTGAACCAGGGCACGCTGGCTACCAACCAGACCTTGACGATTGCCGGCAACGCCGACCTGCAAAACAACGGCTCCATGCTGTCGGGTGGCGCCATGGCTATCACCGCCCACAACATCAGCAGCGCGGCTGCTGCGGGTAGCACCAACGCCATCACCACGGCCGGCAGCTTCACCGCAACCGCCAGCGGAACCACCAATCTGGGTGCGGCCACCACGCTCACCGCCAAAGACAGCGTCACCTTGGCCAGCGCAGGGGGCACCACGAATGCCGGCACCATCGTGGCCGGCAACGCCATCCAATACAGCGGCGGCACGCTTGCCAACTCGGGAACCGTGGCTGCCACCACGGTGACCAGCAGCGCCAGCGTGGGCAACACCGGCACCATCTATGGCGACACGGTCACCGTCAGTGGCGCCACCACCAACTCTGGCCAGGTGGTGGCTGCCAGCACTTTGAGCCTTGCCTCCACCACCAATAGCGGTGTGGTCCAGGGCCAAACCGTCTCCCTGGCCAGCACCAGCAACAGCGGCTCCATTGCCGGCAACACCGTGGGCATCAGTGGCAGCCTGTCCAACCAGGGCAGCATCGGCGCTAGAGCCGACCTGACGATTGAGGCGGACACCCTGGACAACACCTCCAGCATCGCGGCCAACAACATCTATATCGGCACCACCAGCATCACCAACAGCGGCCAGGTCCATGCCGATGGCGCCATGACCCTGCGCGCCGACAGCATCAAGAACACCGCCGTCGTCACCCCGCCACCCGTTTGCACCCCGCCCACCCCCTGCGTCCCGGAACGCCTGGACCTGCCCTACCCGGTAGCAGGGGTACTGGCAGCCGACGGCGTCCTGACCCTCAACGGTGGCACCCTCAAGAACGAAGGCACCATCCGCTCGGGCCAGTCCATGGTCATGGACCTCACGGGCGATGTGGTGAACAAAAAGCGCGCCTTCCTGCTCAGCGGCCAGGACATCACCATCAAGACCGACGGCAGCGTCACCAACGACGGCAATGTCTACGGCCTGGGCGGCCCCCCGGTCAACATCACCATAGCCGCCAAAGGCGCCTTCACCAATGGCGACACCGGCACCCTGATAGCGGCCAAGCTGCTCGACATCACAGCCGCCAGCTACACCAACACCGCACCGCCTGCCAGCGGCGGTGTCGGCAGCCTGGACAAAGCCAAGCTCACCCTCACCAGCGCCTGGGATGCCGGCAGCAACGGCCTGGTGGCCAATGGCCTCTTGACCGTGGACACCCCCGACATCACGGTCGCCGCCGGCAAGACCTGGCAGGCCAACAACGTGAAGTGGAACGGCACCCTGACCAACCAGGGCACCGTCATCCTGAACCAGGCTGCTGGTACGGTAGTCAACCAGTCCACGGGGACCACGACACGTACCGACACCCCCAACCAGGGCAACCTGGTGGGCAGCTACGACTACACAGCCACCCCACCGGCGGGCTACAGCGCAGCCACCTGGGTGGGCTACACCGACGTGCTTACCCGCGCCAAGTTTGCAGCTGGCACCTTCACCGGTTCGGTCACCAATATTGCCGGTGACGTCTCCGGCACCATGACAGCTGTCAACTACAACGCCCAGAACATCGCCCAGACAGCGGTCTGGAGCGGCGCGCCCGACAGCGCCCCCACCAGCGCCCCAGTGCAAATCCTGATCGGCTCGGCCAGCCTGGCGCGCGCCAACTTTACCGGCGTCAGCACCGTCACCCTGACCAGCCCGACGGCCGGCACCCTGGTGGGCAACACCGCCACCATCACGGCAGCCGACCTCACGGTGGACCGCAGCAGCACGGCAGCAGCGCAGGCGGGCATAGTCAGCGCCAGCACCCTGGCCGTCGGCGCCGTGCAGGCCCTGCCGCCTGGTGTGTCCATCTGGCAGACAGCCAATCTGCCCAGTGCCGTTTCCCTGCAAAACCCCGCCCTGCAGCCCACGGCACAGAGCGGCGCCATCAGCCCAGCCAGCCTGGGTAGCACCGTAGGCAACCCCAGTACCCTGGGCAGTGCCACAGCCTTTGTTCCTGGCAGCGGCCTGAGCGCAGCCGGCACGGGTGCGGGTGCATCCTCCAGCGGCGTCAGCGTCCCCGCACCCGACCTCGGCTCCGCTCAGGGCGCTTGGTCATCCCTGCTGGCGGGCAATGTAGCGCCCGTGCTCACCGACTGGGCGGCCATCAACGCCCAGGCCAACGCCATCCACTTCGACAACCTCCAACTCAACCTCTCGGGCAAGCTCGTCAACGCCGGAGACATCAGCGCCAACAGCAACCTGGTTATCAAGACTGCAGGTGGCATCGACAACAGTGGCGGCAAACTCAGCGCCGGCCAATGGGTCAATCTGGACAGCCAGGGCGTGGGCCTGGTCAACACCGGTGGTGTCATCCAGGGTGGCAAACTGTTTGCCAACATCACCGGCAACGTCAGCAACGACCGGGGCACGATAGCCGCCACCGCAGGCGACGCCACCGTGCTGGCCAGTGGTGACATCACAGCCAAGGGCGGACGCTTTGCCAGCACAGGTGGTGACCTGGTGTTGGATGCCAGTGGCATGCTCACACTGGCCGGCAGCAGCGTATCGGTCAAGGACGGCACCGCCGCCCTGTATGGTGCAGACGGTGTGGTCATCACCGCAGACAAGAAAGACGTCACCACCACCCAGACAACTGGCCAGCTGGAAACCCGCGACCACGCAGCCGTGGCCGGTGGTTATGAGCGCGACGCCCAGGCGGCCACCACCGAAGTCATTGGCGGCGCCGTCACTACGACCACCAACACCCAGACCGAATGGGAGGGTGGAACGGTCGATGCCAAGCAAATCGACATCCGCTCCAGCAAGGGCGGCGTAGTCCTGAGTGCCGGTGCCTTGACGGCCAACAACGGCATCAATATCCAGGCCGAGAAGGACGTACAAATCCAGGCCCAGCGCGGGGTCAACAACACATCCAACAGTACCGACGTCACTGCCCAGCAACTGGTCAAGGTCGATGGTGATGACTGGGCCAGCCGGGCAGTCACCACCACCAACCAGGGTGACACCTCCAACCAGGAGACATTGCGCACCAGCAGCCTGAACGCCGGCACTGGTGCCTTAACCATCAGCTCCAACACGGGCAGCATCACGGGGCAAAGTGCGCAACTCTCCGGCGACAGCGTCAAACTCAGCACCGGCAAGTTGGATGAGAACGGCAAACGCCAGGGTTGGGGCAGCATTGACCTGGAGAGTTTGCAGACCAAAGGCACTGTGGTCTCCGGTGACCAAAGCCTTGTCACCCAGACCCTGACCACCACCCAGGGCAGCATCACGGCGACCAACGGCATCACCATCACCGCCTCCGACAACGTCATCCTGGGTGCCCAGGCCATAGACGCCGGCAAGGGTGCGGTTGGAGTGGGCGCCGGTGGCGGCATCCTGCTGGGTGCCAATGCCGACACCCGGCAAACCGACCAGACCAGCCAGACATCAAGCTCCAGCTGGTTCGGCCTGGCCAGCTCCCGCACCACCACCCACAACCAGACGGTTACCACCACCCCGACCATCACCACCTTGAAGGGCCAAAGCGTCACCGTCATTGCTGGCGACACCCTCATCAGCCAGGGTGCCACGCTGGATGGCAAAGACGGTGTCTACGCCGGGGGCAAGAAGGACCAGTACTTCTACGCCGTCCAATCCGAAAACAAGACCACCACGGACAGCAAGACCAGCGACAGCTTCCTGGGTATTGGCTACCAGGACAAGAGCAGCACCGATTCCAGCCTGGTCAGCCAGGCCCTGTCCAGCACCCTCATCTCCGATAAAAAGGTCACCTTTGGCATAGGTGCCAAGGCAGACTTGCAGGGCGCCAGCGTCACCGCCCCCAAGATTGCCTTTACCCGCACCGACCCCAATGGGCCAGAGCCCGAGCTGATATTGGGCGCCGCCAGCAATACCAGCACCACCAGCCACACCGAGAAGACCACCACGCTGGGTGTGTGGCAGGCCAAGTCGGGTAACGGACAAACCAGCCAGACGCTGACCCAGACCACCTTGAACGGGCAGGTCAGCTTTGACAACGGCATCAAGATTACGACCCAGTTGCCTGAAGGTGACTTGAAGACCCAGATTGGCACCCTGGGTGACCAGGGCGGGCTTGGCTACCTGACGGATCTTGCCAACCAGCCCAATGTGAAGTGGGACCAGGTAGCCAAGGCCCATGACAACTGGAGCTACAGCCAGCAGGGTTTGACGCCTGCGGGGGCTGCACTCTTGGCCATTGCAGTGGCGGCCTACCTGCCTGGGGCCAGCGGCCTGTTTGGCACCACCACGGCAGCCGGCACCACCCTGGGCGGAGTGAGTCTGGCCACCACCACGGCCACCACCGCTGCCGTCACCACCTACACCTCGGCCGGCCTGGCCCTGAACGCCGGCTTCACCGCCCTGGCCAGCCAGGCCGCCGTCACCTTTGTGAACAACGGCGGCGACATTGGCAAGACCCTGGCCCAGTTGGGCTCCAGCGAAAGCATCAAGGCAATCGTGGCCACCATGCTGACTGCCGGTGCCCTCAATGAGCTGGGCAGCCCGGCAGTGGCCAATGGCCAAAGCGGGCAGGGTGCGCTGCAGCCATCCGCCAAGGACGGCACCGCTGCTCTGTGCGGTGCAGACGGGGTTTCCATCACCGCAGCCAAGAAGGACGTCACCACCACCACGACCACCGGGCAATTCCAGACGCTGGAGATCCCAGCCGTGGCCGGTGGCTATGAGCGCGATGCCCAGGCGGCCTCCACCGTGGTCATTGGCGGCAGTACCACCACGACGACCACCACCCAGACCGAATGGGAGGGTGGCACGGTCGATGCCAAGCAAATCGACATCCGCTCCAGCAAAGGTGGCGTAGTTCTGGGCGCCGCGCAGCTCAATGCCAACAACGGCATCAATATCCAGGCCGAGAAGGACGTGAGCATCCAGGCCCAGCGCGGGGTCAACAACACCGCCAGCAGCACCGACACCGTTGGACAACAGCTCATGGGGGCGGGCGACAACATGGAGCTGGGCTATGTGACCACCACCACAGCGGGTGGGAGCAGCAACCCAGGAAACCCTGCGCACCAGCAGCCTGAGCGCAGGCGCAGGTGCCCTGACCATCGCCTCCAACACCGGCAACATCAGCGGGCAAAGCGCCCAGCTCTCCGGCCACAAAGTCAACTGACCACCGGTGTCCTGGACAAGGACGGCAAACGCCAGGGTGGGGGCAGCATAGACCTGCAAAGCCTGCAAAGCCTGCAGACCCAGGGCAGCACTGTCTCGGGTGACCAAAGCCGCGTCGCCCAGGACAAGACCACCACCCAAGGAACCATTTCCGCCAACAACGGCATCACCATCATTGCCAATCAGAATGTGGTCCTGGGCGCCCAGGACGTGGACTCCGGCAAGGGTGCGGTAGGAGTGGGCGCTGGTGGCAACATCCTGCTGGGTGCCAATGCTGACACCCGGCAAACCGACCAGACCAGCCAGAGTTCGAGCTCCAGCTGGCTGGGCCTGGCCCGCTCCAGCACCCCGACCACCACCTTGAAGGGCCAAAGCGTCAGCGTGGTGGCCGACCAGACCCTCATCAGCCAGGATGCCACGCTGGATGGGGCTTTGCGTGTTCTCCCGCTTATGAAATTGCCGTCGAATTCCCCAACAAATATTGAAAAGGAGGGATGCATCGTATGAAAGTTAATGTGCAAACTCATACACGCTCAGCTAGCGATTGTGGATCTACTGAAGATATGGCTAGAAAACTGCGCACATCCAACGGAGCTTCAAAGTCACCACCTAAACAGTGTGCAAATACCATTCCGGCGATACAACTAAAGCGAGGCGCATACTCCCTTGACCTTGGGGACCGAAAAGTGCATGTGTTGTTCGCATTGGAGCACCCACGTGTGATTGGGTTGGAGGGGTTGCTTAGCGATGACGAATGTAGCGCGTTGATTGAGGCTGCTACTGTACGCATGTCTCGCTCACTGACTGTGGAAAGCGCGAGCTGCACGAGTACTGCGCATGTCGCCCGGACGAGTTTTGGGATGTTTTTTCAGCGAGGTGAAAACATAGTGGTGCAGCGCGTTGAAGAGCGAATTGCTCGTCTGGTGAGTTGGCCCGTGGAACGTGGCGAAGGACTACAGGTTCTGAATTACCAAGCTGGAGCCCAATATCTACCGCACTATGACTATTTTGATCCTGCTGCGTCAGCGGCCTTTGCAAATTCGCAGTGTGGTGGTCAACGTGTTGCTACCGTTGTAGTCTACCTTAACGATCCGATTGCTGGCGGAGAAACCAGCTTTCCACAAGCCGGACTAGTGGTGGCGCCAAGACGAGGGAATGCGGTCTTTTTTAGCTATCCAACGCCGAGTCCTGAAACTAAGACCTTACACGGTGGTGAACCCATTGTCACTGGCGAAAAATGGGTAGCTACGAAATGGCTCCGCCAAGGCCGTGTTCCCTGACGGGGGGTAAGAAATTTTGTGTAAACGGTCAATTGGCAGGAAACTGCGTACTCGGGAGTGTCTGAATCTCTGTGTGTGAGGCGGGATTGCTTTCCCACGGTATTGGGTAAGCGGATTTCATCTTAATGGACTTTGTTAGTGGGGGTCGATTTGTTTTCACTGCAATTTGTCCCGGTTTGGATTCCAACACTGGCGTAGGGTGCACATAGGAGATCGTTGATTCCATTGGGTTTTCAGGTTGGTTCG